>MDTC01043030.1_pt1 | contig 28707 bp, 15 predicted proteins | sample 811181 | NCBI WGS metagenome assembly MDTC01 (sample SAMN05326644, study PRJNA326480) | marine metagenome | isolation source: seawater | place: Pacific Ocean: North | collected 2011 | reverse complement strand
GCAGCATCAGCATCAGCAGCATCAGCATCAGCAGCATCAGCATCAGCAGCATCAGCATCAACAACAACAACAACATCATCATCATCTTCACTTTCACTTTCAATTCCATTTGATTTTTCTTCGACAATAACAATACTTTCCCCATCTTTATTACTTCCACCATCTTTACCATTTTCATTACTTTCCCCATCTTTATTACTTCCACCATCTTTACCATCTTCATTACTTTCCCCATCATCCTCACTTTTATTTGGAGTAGTTTCATTGCCATCCTCACTTCTATTTGGAGTAGTTTCGCCACCATCGCCACCAAATTGCATAAGAGCATTATCGGTTTCTACTTCCTCATAAATTACAGGTAAAATGTACTTGTTTAATTTTTTTCTATGGAAAAAATCATTTTTTATATTATCCATGATCGATATTTTATTATGACCAACTTTATGGATGTACGCTTTTCTTCTCTTTTTAGCGGGTCTGTGTTTTCTTACATTTTTAATTGTCTGAGTTCTTAAGTTTTTCCTTTTTTTTCTAAAACTATTATGAATTTTATATTTCTTTTTTTTCTTAATATTTTTTTTTGTTTGTTTTTTATTTTTAGATTTCAATAATTGTTTAATTCTATTTTTTGATAATGTCATAACTTATATAATTTGTATATAATAATTTTAAAATTAAATTTTTTTAATATAATTAATAATTATATAACTATGGCATCCGGAAAATGTAGTGATGGTAATATTTTACCAGTAGATTTAGATATGAGTCAAATGATTAATAGTTCACAACAACTAACAAATTTAACATATGATTTTACACCTGAAAAAAATTTTGATATTGCATTAAAGTGTCCGTCTTGGTTAAATAAAGTTGCTGGATGTAAAACAGGGTCCATTGAGATAGTTCAAAAGACTGATGGTCAAAAAGATACGGATAATAACTATTTTGTAAGTGTCGGTAAAGTACGTGGTCCAGTTGATGGTAAAAATAGGTGTTATTATTTCCCAAGATGTTTAAATTATTATAACGGTGCAGAAACTTCAGGCGGTGAAATTGTTATTGAATTGGTTGAAACAGGTAAAAATAAAAATTATGACGTTGAAAAAACCAGATTATTAATATTTATACCTGTTAATGAAGTTGGTAGTCCACCAGCAGATAATATGAGTCATATATGGTTTGAGAATATATGTCCTTCATCGCCATTAGAAGATACCCCAAAGGAACATCAGGCCAGTGTAAATTTATCTTTTAACCAAATTATACCTAAAGCACCTTTTTGGGTTTATAATAATATAAAAATTCACGGAGAATGTGGCTCCGGAAACGAGAAAGAATATAAAGCAACACATGCTATTTTTTTTACTAGTGAAAATGCTATAACAATAAGCCAACATACACGTGATATATTTAATCAAAACGCAAAAACTGACCCAACAGTTTATGTAGACATAAGTAATAATGATACTGAATGGAGGAAAATGTGGTATCCAACAAAAGATTCTGAAAATAATTCAGATGAATCACAGCCAGTTTTTAAGGAGAGAAATTTTCAATTAAATAAAGTGAATAAGGGAAGTATTTTTAGAAATGAATTAGGAACAACATTGGGGCCAGGCGACCATACAGATAAAGGCGACCCATTTTCATTAACTTGTGAACCCATTGTTGATACTGATGATAAACCGATAGAAGGTAAGGATAGATTAGAATGGGTGAAAGACGTATATGGCTCTGTTCCAAAATCGATGAAAAATTTATTATGGGTTGTTATATTTATAATTATATTAACAGGAATTTTGATAACACTTTATTCTATTATATTTAAAAATATTGGACTTTTCATAACGCAAAATGAAATTGCTAGCCGTGGTGATAAATAATTTAAAACAAATGTAATAAATTATTTATAATTTTTGTGCTGCATATACATTTCCTTGAATAGGTTTAAATACACTTTCAACATTTCTCTCATTTGTCATGGGGAGCATATTGTTAATGACTTCTTCTTCTACAGAAACTTTGTGCTTAACGTTGTAAGTTTTCATTTTCGAATATTTTTTGGTTTCAGTTTCTAAATATTTCATATTTGTTTTTCCACTAGTATTCATTGACCTGGAAATTAACAAATATCCAGCAACAATTGCTAAAACACCAACAAATTGATTGTACGTTAGTAATGAGAAAACAACCAAGACAACAACTGTTTTTCCAACAATAGTATCAATAACATTAGCCAAGTCTAAAGGAATCTTAACGTCAATAACAATAAATAAAACCAATAAGAGTGCAAGGAAAGAATGATGTGTCTCTTTCTGTAATTTTTTAAATACTTTATTCATTATATATATCATAAGTTAATATTTTAAAATAAATGGAAATCATATAAAAAATATTTTATATTTTAATATAGTTTGATATGAGTAATGATGTTGCGATTTATTTTGGACAAAAAGGATATACAATTTATAAGGAAAATTTGGAAATAAAAGAGCAAGAATTAATAAGAAAGGAATTAACAGTTTCTCCATATGTTCCTAAAAATTCTCTTCAAAAGCCTTCTTCTTTTCCAATATATCGCGAATCACCAAAAAAAATGTATTTACCAAAGTATTATGGTTATAAGGAATATGGTGAGCCAGAAGAAATACGTTTGAAAGATGGTTTCGATATAAATATACAATTTAATGGAGAACTTCGCGATTTTCAAAAACCCATTGTAGAAACGTATTTAAAAAGCGCACGGGAAAAGGGTGGTGGATTATTAGAGATTCATACTGGTGCTGGTAAGACAGTTATGGGTTTGAATATAATAGCTAAGTTAAAGAAGAAGACATTGATAATAGTGCATAAAGATTTTTTATTAAGACAGTGGATTGAAAGAATAGAACAATTTTTACCAAATGCTAAAGTAGGAAAAATACAGGGTAAAATAATAGATGTTGAAGATAAAGATATTGTTATTGGGATGCTACAATCACTTTCCATGAAAGAATATCCGCAGAAATTATTTGAACAATTTGGATTATCTGTATATGATGAATGTCATCATATATCTGCTGAAGTATTTTCTAGAGTATTATTTAAAGCTGTGACTAAATATACTCTGGGTCTTTCAGCAACAATGAAAAGAAAAGATGGTTTAACAAAAGTAATAAAAATGTTTTTAGGAGATGTTGTATACAAAAAAGAAAGGAAGGGATGTGATTATGTTAAAATTAAATCAATAAATTATGAAGTAGATGATGATGAATATAATGAAGTTCTATTAAATTGGAAAGGTCAATGTCATTATAGTAAAATGATTAAGAAAATTTGCGAATATAACAACAGAACAGAGTTTATATTGAAGATTTTAAAAGATATTATTGAAAAAGATAAAGATAATAAAGCACAAATAATGATATTGGCTCATAATAAGTCTATTTTAAAGTATTTATATGATGCTATAAAACACAGAAATTTAGAAAGCGTAGGATATTATGTAGGTGGTATGAAGGAAAAAGATTTAAAAATTTCTGAGAAAAAAAAAATAATTATAGCTACATATGCGATGGCAGAAGAAGGATTGGATATTAAATCGTTGACAACATTAATAATGGCTACTCCGCGTGTGAATGTAGCACAGGCAGTTGGTAGAATTTTAAGACAACGACATGAAAATGCGGAAGTATATGATATTGTTGACCAACATGATGTATTTCAAAGACATTGGACAAAAAGGAGAGCTTTTTATAAGAAGCAAAATTTTAAAATTTACCAAACAACAAATAAAGATTTTTTAAAAAATAAATGGGAATGTATTTATGATAAATCGAGTGGTATTACAAGAAAAGCAAAAAAGAAATCAAAACCAAACTCTATTATTAAAATAAATACTTCAACGCAAACAAAATTAAGCGTAGATCAATTATTATCTGGCGTGTGTTTGATTGATTTTGATAATTAAATTTTATAATGATAAATATAACAAGAAAAGTAATTTAATTTTATTTTAAATAAGAATAAAATTAAATTTTTAATATAGTGGTGGTCTGTCTGCTTTTGATTTATTGTAGTGATTGTAATTATCGCCACAATTATCACCACTACCTCTATATTCGCCTCCTAAAAGCCTTGCAGAGTTATTATCAATTGCATCGGAAATACCGGAGTAAAATATGGATGTTCCTCCACGTTGAACTCTGCGTCTTCTTTTACGTTTTTTAGATTTTTTACAAGGGCATTTTTTTGATTTTTTACATTTTCCTTTATGACAACGTTTGCAATTTTTACAGTATTTTGAATTCCTGCGTGATTTTCTGCGTCTACCTCCGCGTGTTTTCTTTCTACGAGATTTCTTTTTACCACGTCTTGATTTTCTTCTTTTTTTGCGTGATTTTCTTTTTCTCCTTTTACCACCGCATTGTTGACCAGCAGCATTTCTACTAATAGGAGCATAACTACCCTTGAAATCACTTGCATTTTCACCGTTTGAATATCCGTAGCTAGCTGCTGCTTCATGATTGAAACGAGTTTCTGCTAGGGATGGATGACTCAAACCTAAATTTTTATTGCCGCCTTTTTGTGATGAACAATTTGAATAAGCAACTCTTGATGGTCTTAAAGATCCATATCCAGATGTTGCATCGCGATGAAGTGATTCCATTGTTACACCGTAGCCTAGTCCACCACCTCTATATACCTTTTTCATACCTACATTGCTACTACAACCAGTGTTTTCCCCAACTTCGGTGTATAATGCAGTATTAGTATTTTGAATTAAATTACCATCTAGACTTGACATTATATATATAATAAATATTTATTTTTCTTGCGACAAAATAAAAGAGTAATTTGAAATTTTATTTTTTGAACGCGATATTGGTTCCCATGATTTAAATTTTTGTATAAAGCGACATTCCATAGTAATTGTATTATTTTTTAAATATTTATCCGGAGATATATTTTCAAATTCTTCTTCATCATCGCTTTCTTCCAAGAAATCTAAATTAATATTTTCTTTAATGTTTCTAAATATACTATTCAAAACAACACTGTTTTTAAAGCTAGAGATATGCGAAGTTCCGTGTTTAATTAAATTATTATTTTTATAACAATAAAGATCATATATATCAGGTTGAATAGTTGCTTGTATAGAAAACGTTGCAATTTTTTCTATATTTTGAAAAACACGCTCATTATAAACATTTCGTATTTGTTTTTTTAGAAAACGATGTTGTATTGAAAATAGTCTATATGGAATTTTATTGATATTCATTTTTAATTGATTATAATTAAAAGATATAATAGGTAGACCAAATATGATATCATTTTTTTGATATATTATTCTATTTATTTCATGAGTAAGAATATTTTTTTCGATGAGAAGTTTTTCTAAATTGTTTTTGTTTTTAAGCTGAATTCCTTTATGATAAAATATATCTTCAATATTAAAAAACTGAATATTTTCATGGTGAAAGATTGTTCCATAAAAAACTGTTCCATGTCCAATACAAAGTTTTGAATCAAATGAACAAACTTTTCTTTGTATATCTGAAATACGGTTGTTCTTTCTATTGATTTTTAAAATAAAGAGTGTATTTTTATTTTTGAAGTTGTAAAACCATGCAAAATATTTCATACCATGTGGAATAGTTAAATAATAATCAATATTTTGAACTTTATTATGGAGGTTTTTTTCATAAGAAAGTTCTAGCTCTGGGAAGAAGTATAAAAGTTTTTCCTTTTCTTTTAAATTCATGTCTAACATATATTAAAAAATAATATTTAAATGTTTTTGATTATTTAATAACTCGTAAATGATGAAGACCCTGCGTCATTATCTGTAAATATATCACCAACATTTTCTAATTTTGTTGCAGTACTTGTTTTTGATAAATTTTTAAGATAATCTTTTAATTCATTTTTCATAGTTTCTTTATCTACTGTTTTTTCTTCTGCTTCATAAATGTCCTTATATTGTTGCTTTGGTTTTTTAATGAGATCTTTAATTTTAGGAACAGTTAAATTTCGTTTAAAATAATTATATATGTTATGCATTGTAAAAATAAATAAGAACGATATAATTATTTGTCTTAATATCCAAAATATCATTTATATATATTTTATATTAACAAATTTTTAATATAACTTATTTCTTTTATCATTAAAATATCTAAAATACTTAGGGAATTTTTTGTTTTAACATAGAAATCATTGATTTTATCCTCTATGATTTCAAATACTAAATGATAATCATTTATAATAAATGAATGTTCATACATAGTTAAATGTTTATGTTTTAATGGTATTTGGAAACATTCTTCCTTAAATTTTAAATATTCATTTAATTCAACAAAGTTATTTGTTTCATTTTTAACTTGAGAAACATATTTGTATTTTTTTAAACAATTGTTTTTAAAAATAAGTATACCTTCTTCTGTTAAAATATAATCTTTTTTAGTTATATTTTTTTCCATTTGTTTTTTTAAATGTTGAATTATATTTGGTTTTAAATTTTGTATTTTAATATCTTTAAAATAAATTTTTTTTTCATTTATTTTTTTAAATTTTTGTTTATGCTTTGGCATCTCTTATTAATATATAATTTAAACTATTTAAACTGATATGATTAATTAATAACAGAAATGGTAAAAGTTGTCTTTATAAAAAAAACTGGAACGTTGAAAAATAGTTCAGTAAAATTAAATAATGTAAATGAGCTTTATAAAAAATGTTTATTTTCATCTAATAAAAATTTTAGTAAGAGACATACTTGGACTATAAATAATAATAAATATAGTATTTTTGCTAAAAGTTCGGGTAAAAGTGGGAATGAAAATAAATACGAACTACCCCCACCAATTGATAATCAATTGTATTTTGGAACCATGGTTGCTGTTAAACATGTTGATGATAATTTTGAAAACATGTTGGATTTAACTTTAACAGAATGGGATGTGGTTTATGAAGAATTATTTGGTGGCTTTGAAGATATTGAAAATGATGAGGAAGAAAGTCAAGAAGAATATGTTGACCCTAAAAATTTAACAAAGGAAGGTTATGATAAATCAGATGGATTTATAGTAGATGACGATGATTCAATATCATTAGATAGTGATTCTGGCGAAAATATTAGTGAGTATGATGATAATTATGATGAAGAGGAAGATGATGAAGAAGAGGTAGACGACGAAGAAGAGGAAGTTGATGAAGAGGAAGATGATGAAGAGGAAGATGATGAAGACGAAGATGATGAAGACGAAGATGATGAAGATGATGAAGATGAATATTATGAAGATGATAAAGATTATTTAACAGAAGAAAGTTTTTCTGACGAAGATGAATAAATTTAAATTGAAATATATTTAAATATAAAAATTATTTTTAAGTAAAATGAGTAATAATATGTTTCGAAATAATATCATTAATATGATTGATGAAAAAGTTGATAACTTAAAAATGGCTAAAAATATAGAAAGAGGTATATATAATTATGCAGTATGTCAGGCTAAATCAAAAAATATAGTTAGGAAATGGGAAAATAGATATTTCTTACAACTTTATAAAAATAGATTGAGAAGTATTTATTTGAATATGAAATATACAGATTTTTTAGACAAAATTAAGACGAAGCAGATAACAACATCCCAGTTATGTAAAATGACACATCAAGAAATGAAACCTGAAAAATGGAATAAACTTATTGATGCAAAGATAAAAAGAGATAAAAATATGACATCAGTGAATATGTCTGCTGCTACAGACGAATTTAGATGTTATAAATGTAAAAAAAATAAATGTACTTACTATCAGCTTCAAACACGGTCAGCTGATGAACCGATAACAACATTTATTACATGTTTAGTATGCGGTAATAGATGGAAATGTTAAAAATTAATATATATATTTTAATTATATATATTAATATGGATACTACTATTATTGAATATTTATATTGGGATACATTTATTGATAATTCTGGAAATAAACGTGTTGATTCGTCATTCAATGAAATTGGTGAATGGAAAACTGTCCAGGATAAAGATTACAACACAGTATTTAATAGTGAAACATATCGTAATAGTCATGGAGATCCTGATTACTTATGGAAGCCAATAAAACTTGTTTATAATTTGTTATATGATTCAAGTGGTAATTTATATAATAATTTAAATGTGAGAAATATAAGTGAAGCAGTTGGAAGTGGAAATATTGATTTACTTAAAAATATTTATATTTACAAGCCTAATGCCGAATTTTCTGATAGAAATATTTTATTGGATATTTGTGAGAATAATGTTGAGTTATTATCACTCTCAGAAAACAACAAAACTGAATTTATTAAACTATTAAATTTTAGTAATGTTGCTGATGAGGCCGAAACCGTAGAAACACAATTTACTACTGATAATTTTGATATTAGTGAAAATGTTTTATACGATAAAGAAGAAAATTCATTAAATTTTATTTTAAGACCTGGTAAATGGTATTTTTTATATGACGCAAGTGGGAATACTTCAGAAGGAAAAGTAAGAAAGGAACAAAAAATGTGGTTATTCATATCTTCTATTAAAATACCACATGTTGATTTTTTATACGATAACGAAAAAGTAGATATGCAACTTGATAATGTAAATTATAATAATATATTTTTAAGAATAGGAAATGAACAACTAGTGAATATGCGTTCACATTTTTCAAAATACTATTCAACTTTAGGTAAAGATAGTATAACAGACATTAATAATGATTATCTTAGAATATTTTTTGAGTTTGTTTTATGGTCTCCTGATAATATTAATACGTATGATATAACAAATTTAAATTCGTGGTTTTTACCAGAAAATTATAAAGGAATCTTAGATGAAAGAATTAATCAAGTTCCAACATTTATGAAAAATGAAACTCTAGAAGATAACTTATATACTGGGTTAAATAATAATGAGCCCGGTTTCAATCAAGATAATGCTAGTTATAAAAGTACTATATCACATGCAAATCATATTGCGCGAATATACGGGCCTTTAAGAATAGAAAAAACAGTTAGTAGAGGTGTTGTTTGGGATTTGAGTAATTCCAGTATTGCTGAAAATGGTTGGCAAATAATAAACAATAATATATATCAACTTAATAATTCTGAAGATGGATACAGTGTTTTAAAATCTAAGGATTATTTTATTCAAACAAATGAAGTACAATATCTACAATTTTATATAAATGAAGTTTCAATTTCAACCGATAATAAAGCATTTATTGGAATATCAGGAGATACAACAATAACTTCGCAAAGTTCTTTTACAGGATGGCCATGGCAAATAATTAAATATGGGTTTTATAGAGATGATAACGATAACTTATTTTATATTCATAATAATGAACCTAGCAGCGGCCCTATAACTTTAAATAATCAAGATATTAATAATTTGAAATTAGAATTGGAAATTAGTGGAAATACTTTTATAAATTATAATTATTATACACCCGCTGGTAATAAAGTAGAAATATCTACGGGAATGTCTTATTCACAAACGGCTGACCAATATATTTATATTGGGTTCAGAAAAGATGAAAGATATATGACATTGTTAAATGTGAAATGTTCTAGACAAGAAAATATAGGAACAGCTAATAATTTAAAAGATACATCCAATAATTTTTTTTACGCTAATGATTTTAGTCGAAATTTTATTGATAGTAGTGGTAATAGAGAAATATTTTTTTTAAATATTGAAAACACAGTATTTGATATAGATTATGATGGTGTGAGAGATTTAGTAGATGAAAATAAGGATATTGACGATTGGGAAGCGTTGCTTATATGCCCATCTGGTGTTATTCTTCAAGATGGTAGTCGAAATATTATTTCTGGAGTTGCAGATTCAAGTAATAATTCAGGATTTTCACTGGGATTTGTGGGGAATGGAACAGGCGAGGAATCATATATATATAAAGATGTTTGTGGAAATACGTTTCCAAACACAACAAATACACTTAATTTGGCTGAATATGGAATAACACAAACGGTGAATGCGCATGGTCAATTATATACATCATCTCCATTTACGATAAGATATAAAATAAGAAAAAATACGTTGAAAACAACACCACCTTATCATGATGTATTTATTTTTATAAATGAGCAATTTGTTATAAAAATGCCCGATTATGGTTGTAAACTAAATGATATATCTTATTGGGGAACACCTTATGATAATATTGTACCGTACAAAGAATATTCAGATACATATATGTCTGGTTATATAACAACAACGTATACAAATACGTTTACAAATGTATATACAAATGACAATCCATATGTAGCAAATGAAAATGAAACATTGGTTAGTGAATCTTATGACTTTGCACCAAATCCACCTTTAGCAACATCAGAAAGATATATCACTTTAAATACATTTAGGAGTCGTGGCATGTATATTGAATATAGTTCGGATGGTGCAAAAATAACTAAATCTTTTTCTGGTAGCGGGTGGAATGATGCCTACTTTATGTCAAATGAAAAAATTGAAAGAGATGATGATAATTGGCAGAAAATTAGTTTTAATTTCGTAAGCACCGCCCGCGGCGACTATACTTATATAGGATTGGCTAATCATGAAGTTTTTCAAACGGCAAGCACTACATTGGCATTTAGTTTATATTCAGTAGACTATGACAATGAACCGAGAATATATGAAAATGGAAATCTTGTAGCGGGCTCTTCGTCTATGTCTAAAAGTTTAGTATGGGAAATTCATGTGAAAGGTAATGAGGTTAAATATGTTGTTATTGATGAACAAGGCAACGAGATAACAAAACATGTATCATCGAATATTCCAACATATCCATTATATGTAGCAGGTACATATTTTACGTATGATAATTCAATTAAAAATATAAAATTATTTACAAGTAAAACAACAAATATTCGAAAAATTGATAAGTTGATAACGGCACAAATAACTCATGGTAATTATTTAACAACGCCAAATCCAGAAGAAAATTATGATTATGGTGTTTCAATACATTTCGATTATCCCAATGATAATTCATATTGGGATGGTAATTATTTTCTTTCTAATGAAACAATTCAATATAATGATGATATTTGGCAAATAGTAAGGTGGCGACCAACTGCTACAGCGAATTATACTTTCGGTTGGTTTGGATTGACAAGTAAAACATCATATAACACTTCTTCACAAGATCCACATGATAGTATTGAATGGGGTGTATATCATCGTCATCCTTCAAACGGCACGTGGACTTGGACGATTGCTCATAATGGTTCTACGGCGCCTGACGGAAGTAGTGTCGTATCGTTTACTAATAATGATAACGTATATTGGGAAATTCGTGTGAAAGGTACTATATTACAAATATTCCAAATAGAACTCAATTCAGACGGTATAATAACAAGCGAAACAAGTCAATATTTTAAAGATGACTTTGAAAGCTCATATTATCCCATGCGTGTTGCGTGTAATATGGAAAATAGAAGATTTATTTACAAGAACGTTCGTTTATACAGTGAGGATAATATGGAAGATGTTGATTATGGTATCACCATACAAGAAGGTAATGATCCAAATGGGTACCCATTTAGCCAACATATGATAATGTATGGAAATACAAACACATTTATCAGTACAACCAATGGAACTTACACATATATTGAGCAAAGTACAGGAACATCTGGAATGCCATATATAACATCCAATGAATATATTGAAAGAAATGACAATGAATGGCAATATGTTAGGTTTAGGTGGAGTGGTACATATAGTAATATGTTATTTGGAATGAGGTCTTTAAATTCAACTTATAATGCACCATATATGTTTTATTTGTTCTCTGGTTGGAATGCTGATTCTTCACCATATGTGAGTATATATGTTCCTGAAGACAAAAATGATACATCTGCTTCCTATTCTTCAAATGAATTGCCATTTATGAGTAGGAGGTCTTCGGTATGGTCAAATAGTACTATATCGCAGAGCAGCGATCAATTAGTAAAAGAAGGGGATATTTATGGGGTAAAAGTTAAGGGTGATGTTATGCATTTTTTTTATATTCCAAATGGAACATCTCAAGAAATTATTCTAGCTACATTAGATGAAAATGCTTCAAATTATAATACTATTCATTATCCCTTGTATTTATTTGCTGGTTTGATGGTGCAACGAATACGCATAGAGGATGTTGAAATGCATATTGTGCGCAGTGGTGGAGTTTCCACTGATATACTTGCAACAATACAAACGCAAGTTACGGAGCCTATTTATTTACCTGGTCAATTTATTTCTCCAAATCTAAAAGGTGTACCACAAGCAAAAACTATATTGCTTCAATCATTAAAAACAAATTTTATAGAAGATGTATACAGACCATCTGGTGTTCCTAATTCTTCTTTTATCGATAAAATTTTATATAATGATCCACAGTACATTGATATATCTAATAATACACCAACGTTGCAAAATATAACATTGAATTATGCGGATAATGATCATTCAGGAAATACAACAACAACAAATTTTACTGACATATCAAATGGAGTAGCCGATATTTCAGTAAATGGTATAAATAATTATCCATGTATCATTAGTTATAGCATGAAGGAAGACCCTAATATAACACCCATTTATAAATATGCAAATTTTATGTTGGACGATGTAACATCTAACGATGAAAATAGAGTTTTTACAAATACTAATAATTGGGATTCAAATTATGTTCAAGTAAAACCATTAAATTATTCTTATTTATTTGATGCGGGAGAAGGGAAAACTCTTGTTTTGGATATTAACGATTTTCAATTTTTTCATGAATTAGGTAAGGCTTACGAACGCCTTGAGATAGTTGCCGGCGATTTAAGTGGGGATGAAATAGTATTTAATGAAAATATTAAAAATGATGGAAATGGTATAATTTGGATGCATAATTTGGAAAATACTGAAAGATGGAACGATGCTTCACCTATGTCAGACGAAGATTTAAGAAGGAATACATCTGTTTCATCATCTCAAACACCAAGAGTAGCAGAGACTAAAGAAGAAAAGGCTGCATTTTACCCCAAAAGATATGAGACAAGGAAAGAAGGATATGGAAGATACAAGCGCTGGGCTTTTTCGGGATATTTCTTTTATTATTATTATAATTATTATAAATATTCTTGGTATGTTCGCTATTACTATGGACCTCCTGATTATGTGGCCAAAAGTGCTGGACCATTAAATAACGACAACCCCAAATACAAATATATACGCGATAAATGGGAAGAAATAGGTAATAAATTTCGATATACTAGCTACAATTACTGGAGAAGTAATAGATATTATAGGAAAGAAATTTCAGTACCCATGGTTGGTGGCCAGGAAGTACCAGATAGTAGATTTACTGAGGAAAAATATGGTGTTTATGTTTATTATGTGTACCGGTCTTATTATTGGTATTACAGACCAGCATTTATATACTATAGGAATACACAGTCTAAAGAAATTTTTAATAAAGCAACACTTATTTTAAAAACATATGAAACAATTAACTATAACCCTTTGCCGGGTAATTTGAAAGAATCAAAAAATGGAGTAATTGTCACAGTTGAAGATGAGAACGGCGTATTCAATCAAAATAATTCTACAGGTGAAGGAACGAAGATTGGTGTTTTTGTTGGATCATTGGGTGTAAGGGATTACAGAAATGGAGATGGTTTAAAAGAAGCGATGTCTTTTAAAAATGGTAAGGCAACTCCGTATTCAAAAGGTTTTGATGGAACAGATAATTTTGGTGATCCAAATCTTCTAACCATAGAGCCGGGAGTACAACTTGCAGACATTGATTATGGTGGCTCCGTATTGCCTAAAAATAAACAGAGAGCAATCAAAATATTGGATTTTTTTAATTCTGAAACTGGAACGGGAATTCTTTCAGATATAGATGACAAAAGAATTTGGAGAATATATACAAATAAAAGATTTGTTAGAATGAATTATTTTGCTTTTCAGAGTTCAACGAACAGTAGTTTTAATATTACTATTAATAGAACATTGTCAGAATCAGAAAGAAATTTATTAAAAAAAAGATGGGAAAGCGGTCAGGAAGAAGTATTTCAACAGGTTAACAGGGGAATAATACCAATGAATATTAGCGACGCATATATATATGATTTATCTGATAATCAAATTGAAAGCATTTCAAATGAATTAAAACCACAAGATTTAAATAGCCAACTAACACAATTCCCCAATAGTAATTATTATGTTTTTGAGAATAAAGAAGTTCCATACATTTCATTATGTAATTATTATCTGAGAGACCAAATAAATGATATACTTTTATCGAGTAGAATAAAAAAAACTGCATTAGATGATACAAACAGTTATAAATATGATGATAATAGAAATTTGAGAGAATTGAATATTTATCCAAATCTCTCTGTGAACAATACCAATATAGTTCCCGTGGGTTGGAGTGAGACAACAGATGATACGGGAACGGTATATTATGTCCACGATGACGGTAGAACTAGTAATACAATCCCAACATTGTTAATAAATCCCAAACAAAAGTATATTTATGATGTAAAAATATTTAATAAGTTAAGAGATCAAATACTTCCATATTTTCCAAAACAGTTAATTACTAATTTTGTTAGAAGCTCTAGTGAATTGGATTTTTTTATTCCTTCGGTTGAAAAAATAAGATTGAAACAAAATTTAATTAATTTTTGGTTAGGTGATATACATAAAACATATATCAAACTATATTTATTTATATGGGAGCCTTATTCTATTTATCTTGATGATATATCTGGAGGTAAAATAGATATAACTTCAGAATTGAATAATATAAATTTAAATAATGATGGAATAAAAAATAAAATTAATATTGACCAAAATAATTTATTTTTAGAAATAGAAGATGGTAATATAAAATTATGGAAAAATAATGAAACGAATACAAATATTCCAGTTGAAAATCATACAAATCAGTTTAATTATTTACAAGAAATTATATTTGATTTTGATACATTTTTTTATGGAAAAAATAGTGTGGGGTTTCCTGAGCAAAATTTTAAATATCAATTGACGAAATTTAAAGGTCAATATATTTTTAATTGGACTTATAAAGTATTTCAACCAGATGGTATATATAATAATGTCACTCCATTAAGTAAAGTTCAATCAGATGGAACTTATGATGAATATTCAGTTAATGCACAAGTATTTGATGTAAGTACATTTACAAAGGATGATTTTATTTATGACACAAATGCACCTTTATTATCATGGGTTCCTGGTGGTGAAAATGAAATTAATATTAAATTGAGCGATGAGGAAAAATCGGAATTTTTGAATTTTATTGAATTAACTATAAAGAATATGCAGGCTATAAGATCAATTCAGGAATCAAATCTAGTTATTTTATATGATATTTCAGCAAACACTGGAGACCCTAATGATAGACAAGATGCTGTAGATGCATCTTTAAATTTATTAACATATGGAAGAGATATTTCATCTATTGAATTTGATTTTTATATTTGGACACCAAATATATGTAAATATGACCAAATTTTGGGTGAAGATTTGTCTTCAAATAATACTATTGGTTGGGAATTACCTGATGATTATTTTGGTGTTCAAGACCCAAGAATTAAATTGACACCTTATAAATCAAATAGTTTATCTTGGAATCCTACTTTTAGATCGTACGAAATAGATTCAAGTGGTATAACGCAATATGGGTATAATTTTGATGTTTCTGGTGTAATAAAAAAGACTTTTATATTTAATAAGTCGGATATAGAGGGAAGCGCATTTGATTTAAATACTATTTTAAGTTCTGGGACACATTTTAACGATATATCTTTCAATATTGATAAAAATGATATATTTTTTACATCGAATGATATAAAATATAAGCTGGATGATAAAATGCCAAATACTTTAGAATATTTAAAATTTGATAATTCAACAGGTGTTGATTATGGTATACCATATATTTCAAGGTGGTCATATAAAATAACAGATGATGCAAATAACACTATCGAAAGTCGTGTTGTTAAATTAGAAGGTGATTTTGGCGATGAGTCATCTTTTAGTATAAAATTTAGTTTTGACCCGAATTATTATTTTGAATTAAATACAGATGGTATGGAAGGGGCTACTACATTTAGACAATTACTATTAGATAATAGGCAAACTGGTATAACATTGGGATATCAAAGAAATACAAATTATTTGTTAATAAAAGTCGATGATTTAATATATCAATTATTTGTTCAAGAGCCACCTAGGGGCTATGAATTTTTTCAGTTAAATGAAGAAGGTGAAATATTAACAAACAATGATGATATACCTATTAAAATAGTAGATAATAGTGTGAGAAATATTGAATTTGTAAAAACTGGATTAAAAATTGATGGAAATGAAATATTATTAAATGGTTCTTCAGGTGAATCAAAATATATTTTGTATATTAGACCTTCTACAGATAAAGAAAAAACATTTTTTTCAAAATTAAATAAACATGTAATTAGAAATATGGAAGCATCAGAAATAACAAATAGATTTTCTGATTGGGAACCAATTGAAAGTAATAATTATTATTCAACAACAAATCAATATGAGTATGGTATATTATTTTCATCTAATATTAGTAAAAACGTTGCTGTCATAGAAGAAAAAGAAGAAGAAATTGATAATTGTTCATTATGCAGAAATATAAACCATAATAGTAAGGATAATTTGAGTAGACGTTTGAGATATTCTAATAGAGAAAAACAAACAAGTAGAACAGTAGCATCAAAATTTACAACAATTTGCAATGATTAAATATATAATTTATTATAAATAAATAATTTATATATATAGAATGATTGAAATTAAACACGTAACGGATGTATCATTTAACATAAATAAAAGTGGGGAATTAAATTTTAAGATTCGTTTTTATAGAAATGATTTTAATGAATTTATAATATCCAAGTCAACTTTTGGCGAAATAAACGCATTAAAATCAAATAATAATATTTTGAATATTTTCTCAATAAATTTAGATAATTATTTCATTAAAATAACGAGTGAAAATACAACATATAATTTAAAAGAATGTCTTATACAAAAACAAACAAAACAAATAGATTCTGAATATATTTATTTTAACTTAATTGCTTTTAAATTAGAAGAAAATAATAACGAATCTTGGTATACTATTTTTGATTTAGGAAATATATATTCAAAATTTAGTATTGATAATGGTTTTTACAACAATGGATGTATTTTAAATAATAAAAAAAATTATAAGGAATTAAAATATTATTCAACTATGCTTTCTCCGTCATCTATTGATAGTAGTGTGTTTTTAAAAACTATTTTTAATTTATTTAAAAAAAAATATTTACTTCCTTATTCTAATCGAAAGTTTTCAGATATTAATTCAAGTTTTGTTTTTTTTCCAATTATTAAACCATTACCAAATATAGTTATAGAAACAAAACCGAAAAATAATAATAGTAATTTTCTTATATTTAATAATTTTTCTAATATTGAAATATCAAAGATAGATGGTGATGATTTTGACGAGATATTTAAAAATAAGGGCTTCATTATCCCTTTAAAACCTCTCAGGATAACAAATAGTGAAGGTGAGATATTGAGTATGAAAATAATAACAAATAATGAAACAAATAGTGATTTATATTCTATTGACTATGATGATAATAATAATGACCTTGATGTCCGTGTTAATATAATTTCTTTTTATTTTATTAATAATTATTCAAGAGATTTTTTTTATAAAACAAAAGGAGCAAAAATCCAGGAGGATAATAAAATTATTATAAACTCAAATACAAATAAAAATATTATAAAAAATAATAATATTGTAAAAACAAATATTTTCAGAACGTTTGATAATTTTATAGCCAAAATTGTCGAAAATGGTAATATAACAAACAACAATCACGAACATTTTACAGTTTATAGTGATACAATAACAAATTTGACAAGACCACAATTTAAAGGAAACTGTAGAGTTTTAACAAGTAGCGATACAAAAATAACTAGTGAAGTTATTAATTTATCTATTAATAAAGATGACCCGGATAAGTCAATTGACATTAGTTTCAATACTTTTGATATTTCATCTAATTATGATTTGGGGACATGGGAATGGGATTTAAACGAAGGTAATTTAATTAGTGATGATAATATATGGATAGATATGTCATCAAATAATTTAAAATTTGATATATATGACAACTCAACAAATTATATTAATGGCAATATTAGTGGAACTATTGAATTTCAACTAAAAATAGACACAAATTATATTACTGGTTATGATTTATCTTTTCAGGAAATGTATTATAATGGTATTAATGGGGAAGATAATTATTTAAAACCCAATATTATTGGTATTAATAAAGAAATTTTTCAAGAATTTGAACTAGAAGATGCCAATATTAGTTTTTTATTTCAGAACGATTTTAATTTTAATATTGATCTTTTTGTTAGAAATACTTATAATACTGATTTTAGTGGGAATGTTTATTCAACAGATACTATAACTCAGGAGCAAAGTATATTTATTTTAAAATCAAACTCTTTTTTTGAAGATACAATTGATATTTCTCATAATATATTAGAAATTTATCCAAAAGTTTTAGATGGTGATTTATTATTATTGAATGGAACACAGGGTAGTATATCTGTGAAAACACAATCAAACAACATATTACTGAGTAATATAATTATTGATGATATACTTGTTAATATAACTGGAATAACAAATAATAACACATTACTTATAAACATTAATGAAGAAAATTTCAAATTATCAAATAGCAATATAAGATTTAATAACATTAATGATAAGTTTTTTCATAGATTGGAATTCAGACCAATACCAACTTTATCTGTAAATACTAGTATTAGTGAAATATTATATTATAAAGTAAGAACGAATCATACGTCATATGGCCCGGGAACACCTTATAATTTCATTTTTGAAAGAGACAGTTTTTTCGATAAAAGTATTGAAGAATATAATATGGAAGATGTTTTAATAGCAACAGCAATAGATGAAAGATACCCAACAGGTCATGTCAAGCGGACGAAACAAATATTCAATTATAAAACAACTACAAATTCAACTATTGGAAATATTGAATTTACAACAACAGAAAACAATGTATACTATTTTGATATGTCTCATGAGAGTAATAGAGGTAGTAGATTGAGATTTTTTTCAAATAGAGAATGCACCAAAGAATTGCTAAGGAATTATGGTCATCCAATGTCAGCTGATTTTAATTATAATACAATTATAAGTGATGATTTTGAAACATTGGCAGAATATTCAAAAAATATTGATCCCGGATTTCCTGGAGCTTATGTTAGGATACAAATACCAAGTGTAGAAAAAATACAAGGATTAGGTGTAAATACGTTTATTAATTTAGGTGTTAGAGAATCTCAAATATATTATAAAAATAAATTCAAATATAATAAAAATCTTGATAATGTTGAAGTCGGAGTCATAAAAGTTTTGCCAAGGAAAGATATCGAAATGAAGAGATTAACAATAAGTGATTTAAATCAAACGACTACAGGTTTATTAAATTATAATACCTCTAACTATAATATATTTTCAACTTTATATAAAGAAGACATTACATGGGACACAATGACATTTAATGTAGATGGAACGTTTATATCGAATATCCAACATGATATATCTTATAATTATAATGATGGAACAAAAGATGGTATGTTGAGTATTTACAATAAAGGTCAATGGTATGATAAACAAAATTTTATAGCAGCGAAAGAAGATTTTACAATATCTGGTGATAAAATAATAAAATTTATTTTTAATCACGAATTGCAAAACGCCATTCTAAATATATCTTTTATTGACTCGGAAAATATAAATACAGGCGGAAAATATAATAATCCAATTTTTAAAGAAAAGGTATTCTTCTTTGCAACAGAAGATGGTAGTGGAAATGCAACTTTTTCTCAAGATCCATTGGTTTCAAAATTAACAAAAATAGAATTTCATCCAGTTTCAGGAAGTGATTATCACCCTACCCCGGGCGATTTATTATGGGAATCTACTTCAAGTTATGATTCGTTGGATATATGCCGCAATTTTATAACCGCTGGAAACCCATTTGTTGGGTATAAATTCGATGGAACTGGTAGTATCCCACCGTTCGAACTTGGGACATATGACGTTTCTGGACAAACAAGTATTATGGAGTCAAAATTATTTATTAATTATGGTAATGATAATATCATTGCAGGCAAAGATAAGGCAATACGTGTAGTAAATTTTTATACAGAGCGTGGTAGAGATATTAGTTATAATAACTTATTAGACCAAAATGGTGCACCTGGTTTTCGAGATATTTCTTTTGGATATCAAGATAATATGTTTCAATATAATTATTTTGCTATTTTAGAAAACAGTGATGGTAGTGGAAATAAATCATCGTATTTTAAAAAATATGAAAATGATTATAGTGGAAATATATATTTGGTTTGTGCCGTAATCAATCAAAAACTAAATTTTTGTCAATTGAAATTAAAAGGGCAACATAATTTCAATGAAAGAAAAAATCATGAGCCACAATATAAAATTATTTTTGAACTTATTGAAGGAACAGCAAGAAGAACCAAAGATATAGTCGTAAGTACTATTAATGAAATGACATCTCAAAATATTATTAATATGTATAATGGAGTTGCTTCGGGGGAAGGGGCCGGAGGACAAGTAGTCCAAGTTGAAAGCGGTTCGGACAGCGATGAAGATGGTGCAGAAGTAAACACTGCACTTGAAACTACTGAAATGGTAGATTTATCTGGCTCAGATAATCTCATATGTAAAGAAGTAATCATTAATAAAATATATGACCCGACACTAAATGATTATAATTTACAGGGTAACAATAGATTTGATATTATAAATAAAAACTCATCTTTTAATATTATTTTTGAGAAAGATAAAATTTCTTATGGTTTCGGTATGAATAATTCAACATCTAGTAATAAAATTTTTTTGGAAAATGATTACGATACTATAGGATATACAAATTATTCTAAAAAATTATTACTGGTGATTGATGAAAATGGTAAGATGTATTTCGGAGATAATGAAGATAGTTTCGTCCATTTAGTTTCAAATTCTGATGTTCCAACATATTTTAAACCAATCTTTAGTTTACAAGATATATCAGGAAATGATAATGAAAAATTTAATTATTATGATTTAGACCTAATAAAAACAACAGAATTAGATATTAGTTGTATATTGATAAGAAATATTGGCGGTTTGAGAGGTTTTGAGAGTGAAGAAATAAATAGTGAAAATATACAGATGCCTGAATATAGTTATGATTTGAGCAATGCTTCTATATTTAATATAACAAGTCTTAAGGATGGTGATAAATATTTTACTTCTGAAAAAGTTTTTAATAAAAATAATGGGGAATATATTGGACTAAGTGGCAATGATTTGTCATTCAATGATTTATCCAATAATTATTATGATATATCAGGTATAACTGGTAGTATTTACACATATGATGAAGAAAATATAAAAAATTTTTATGATAATGATAAACAAAACGATATATCAGGTGCTAAACACGGATATTGGTTTTCTATTGAATTAAAAAAAAATGAATTTTTAGATGAAATATCAATAACAGGAACAAGTGATTTAAAATCAAATCCAAAAAGTTTTTATGTATATGGTTCTAATTGTGAAAATAGAAACAATGAATTTCAAGATCCGTCTTTAAATAATCAATGGGATATTTTAAATCGTTTTACATATATAGAAAATTTTTACAATTATGAATTAAAAGAAAATGAATACAATTTTGAAAATAATTATACTATACGCCGGTCGCTATTTGTTAATTATGATAGCGATTCATCTGGAAACACTGCTGTAGCTTATAAATTTTATAGAATATTAATTACCGAAAATTTTGGTTCGGATGTTATTAAATTACGTCAAATGAAATGTTATAATAATAATGTTGTTGTGAGGAATTATTTGAGAGAAAATATGTCTTACAACACAAAATATTTAAATACAAATTATTTGAGAAGTTCTCAGAGTTCAAGTCAATTATTTGATAAAATATATTCAAGTACCCCATTTATTTCAGACCATACATTAGAATATGATCGTTTGAATTATCAGGTAGAAAATAAAATTTTAACAGATTTTTCATTATTTGATTTAAGTGGAGATTATATAGGTATTAATAATGATGAAAAAAATTTTTTATCAAAAAAAGATCAAATTTTAGGAAGTCCATACTATCTAAGCGAAGTAAATGCAGCTACAGTATTATCAGGGACATATTATACGTCGGGTGGATATGATATTTCTGACAATTTATTAAATATTAATGGTAATATAATAGGTGAGTTCGATTTAAGTGCATCAGGAATATATTTTACATTTGAAGTTGATGATGTTAATGATATTCTTCAATCTATTTCGATAAGAGGAATACGTGAATCAATACGCGATAGTGCTACAAATATATTAATTAGAGATGAAAATGCAAATGTAAGAGAATTATATATATTTGGAAAAATATTTCAAGAAGAAGGAGGAGGAGGAGATGAGGATGAGGCGTTAGACGAAGGATCCGCAGCACCACTCGCTTCTGAAGATAAATATTCAGATTATTTTTGGAATTATATAACACATATAGAATTTACATTAGAAGAACATAAAGCTGTTCCAATTGGTGGATTTATAAAAAAATGGATTAAAAACACATCTAATTATAATAAAATTTTTAAGTTTTATAGAATTGTTATTACAAAAAATTTTGGAGCACCTTACGTTTATATAGATAACATTAGGTTAGAAAGAGCTAAAAATGTAATAGATAGAAGAGAAAGGAGTTTGGTAATAAAAGACATATCTTATAATGTAGTTGAACACAAGTTAAATACAACATTAACTGACGAGGGATTTTTCAATATTACACCAAATGTTAGAGAAATAACAATAAATGAAAATACAAAAAAAGAAGAATATAATAATTATAGACCTTTTAATAATATTATTATGAATGATATAATAGTACAGCTATGTGATATTAGTAATTGTATATTCAACGAAGGTAATATTCATATTTTCGGAACCAAAACAGCATTATTAGAATGGGAATTTAATTCAAACAATATTTATGTTGATATAAATTTTAATATTTATCGAATGCAAAATTCTACAGATGCTACAATAGCGGGGAGAAAAATATTAATAGGAACAACTAAAAATAAATACTTTTATGATGAAAATGCGATACCATATTTAATAGCAAATTATTATATTGAACCAACTATTGAATGGAGAGGAGAAATAATTAAATTAGATCAAGTTTCTGCTTCTAAACTAATATGTAAAAATAATAAATTTCCATACGGCAGATATAACGTTAGACAAGATAATCCAAAATTGTTTTCATATACAAATGGAAATACAATTCCAGACCCAAATTTCAATAACAATAATGTTAAAACAGGAAGCAATTGCAATAAACATGAAATGACAAATAATCCACGTTCAACAATATTATTTAAAAATACACATGTTATGTCTCAAAAAGAGCTATATACTATGTTATCTAAGGGTATGAGAAGACCATTTCGATAAATAATAAAAAAATATTATTAATAATTTTATTATTCCATTATATCTAAATCATTTATATCCCAATATTCGTTTGTTCCATCAGGCAAAGGTCTTCGAATTACAAATGGTATTTTTTTTTTAGATAATTCCATTTTTGCCAAAGTTATACCATCAATAATATTCGCCGGCGCATCAATAAGTAATTCACTTCCCGAATTTATTTGTTTTGCTCTTAGACCAATGATTTTTGATTTTTCATATCTTGTCATAATGGGAATTGTTCTATGTTTATCATCGTCGATAAGCCCATCAGTATTACGTTTAATTTTTATAAGTGATTGTAATTCTTGATTATTTATATGTTTTGTTTGGGGGTGGTATAATTGAAATATATCCTTTTCAATGTAATTTTCAATTAAATCATTTTCTCTTTCATCTTCATCACTATCATCATCACTCAATTCTACATTTGTATCCTCAACAGCATCATCAAAATTTGATAGAAAAGTTTCGTTAAATGTTTCCTCCATATTATATTTTATTAATATTTTTATTTATATTAATAAAATCAATTTATTTAATTTGTCCAAGTATGGTCGCATTCGCAACATAAATAAACATATTTCATATTATTGTTATCGTATCTTAAATATATAATTTCTGGAAATTTATTTTTACTAGCTTTCGATTCATCGCCTTTCGATTCACCACCTTTCGATTCTTCTTGTTTATTATTTGATTTACAAGAAACGTTGGGGCAAAACATGTTTTTAATTCTTGGGAGTGTTGGATCTAATTTTGTAAATTCATTGATAACATTTTTATATACTTCCGTTGTTTTTTTAATATGTGTCTTGGATATACATAAACTTTCTTCACTTTTTATAATATTATCATCTTTATCTCCACATTTTCTACAAAAATACATAATCTTATTTGAATCTTCTTCCGATATCTTTAAATAATACATATTTCCACATACCTTGCAAAAATGCATTCTTAATATATTTATAGTAAATATTTTAAATAATAATTATTATCAATTTTATTTATCTACTAACTCTTTAAAATTATTACAGAGTTTTTCATAGTCTATAACTGATTCCATATTATTATATATGGATATATGTACATTTTTTTTTGGTTTTTTTGAATTTGTTGTTAATTGTATTTTTATTTTTTCTTTATTTTTTTCAAAACTTTCATCTATTATTGATTTAAACTCTTCAACTGCAGGATGTTTAATTTTACCATTTAAAACTGAAAGAATAGCCGTTTTATAATTTTCATATTCTATTATTTTGTTATATTTTTTAAAATCCTTAAATTTTTCTGTTATCCCCGGTTCATTTAAAAGAGGTTTATTATGAAACAATGTCACTAAAGTTAATAAAACACTTCTTATTGTTTGACAAGATGTCCATTGTTCACCTCTCCATGTATTTAAAACAGATAAACATACTTTACCAGTCCTATATAAATTTGGATGGAATCTAGTGTATCCATTATTCGTAAGATACTTTAATCTTGGAGGCGAGTATGGATAATCTTTTGGATAGTTAATTTCAAAAAAATAATATCCAAAATTATAAAGTGTATCTTTAGGTCCTATAACCAAAGCATACGCATGTAGCATATTTTTGTCATCATGTTTATAATATATACCATTGTCATTTAAGGGATTTTTAATTATTTCTACAACATCTTTTAACAATCGTTTTTGATTTGTTTTATTCATTATATTTAAAATATAGTATATTTTTTAAATATATTTTAAAGGTTTTTAAAGTAAAATATATATATTAGTATAATTAAATAACTAAAAATAAATAACAAATAAAATTGAATTAAAAAAAATTATATAATATTTGCAAATATATATTGTCGGATGGCAAAATTCAGTGGAAAAAAAATTAATAAAGAACTTGCTAATATTAAATCACTTGACAGCTTATTAAAATTATGTAAATTTGTAAAATCATCTGAAAATACTAAACCAACGCATACAAGAATCGGAAATGCACAATTAAAGATTTTCGGTGGATCTTATAATTTAGACTTTTCAAATAAATTAGTGATGAAGAAATTTTATAAATTTTATAATAGAAAAGTTTTAAAAAAAAAGTTCCCTGAATATTTGACTGAACTTCAAGATAAAATAAATGGCGGCCCCATGCTAATTGATTTGGATTTTAAATTTTCTGAAGACACGGATGAGAGAATATTTGACGAGAATATAATATGTGATATGGTATCGATATATACTGAAGAAATCATAAAGCTATTTGATCTATCAAAGATTCAGACATTTGAAGTTTATGTCCTGTTAAAAGATGAAATAGTAGAAGATGACAAAAATAATTGTATAAAAGATGGAATTCACATTCAAATTTTACTAAAAACGCATCATAAAAATCAAGTTTTGCTAAGAAAATATGTTATGAAAAAAATGCAAAATGAAGTATTGGATGATATAGAATATAAAAATGATTTGGAAGACGTATTTGATAAAAGTATAACTTCCGGAAATACTGGGTGGTTATTATTGGGGTCTAGAAAACCTGGTGGACAACCATATAAAATTAAGTATAAATATGAAATAACACTTGAGGATGATGGTGAATTTGATATTGAGGGTAAAAATTTCAAAAATGAAGACAGTTTAGATTTATTGAAAAAACTCAGTCTTAAAAATCAAGAATTAGAAAATATTGAATTAAAAGAAGATTTTAAATCAGAAGTTCAGAAAATTTCTACTAATACGAATAAGGTTAAAAATACAGTTATTATAAAAGAAAATCACATTGGCAAAAGTTGGATTATTAGCAACTTTAAAAATATATTTTCGGAAGAAAGTTGTAATAAAGCAATTGAAATAATTTTATCTAATGAGCAAAATAGTTTGTCGAATATATCTGAAATTAATTCATATGTTTTGATGTGCTTAGATGAGAAATATTATGATCCTTTTGCAGAGTGGATACGTGTTCTCTGGGCTATGAAAAATATTAATCCATTGCTTTATCCATTCTTCTTAAAATGGTCATCACAATCAGACAAATTTGATTGGAATGATGGAACAAATATTGAATATATTTACAAGCAGTGGGAAGAAACAAAGCCAAACACATTTACTGAAGGCTCTATTAGATATTGGGCTAATAAGTCGAACCCAGATGAATATAAAATGATTCGCGATAATACAACGAATGCCTTTATTGAAAATACATTACTTGGAAAGGGGACTGACCATGATATTGCAAAGTTAATACATCATTTGTTGTTTGATAGTTATAGATGTACTTCTATAAAGGGAAATACATGGTATCGTTTTAAAAACCACAGATGGATTTCATCTGAGTCTGGAACTGGGCTTAGACGTAAGTTCTCTTCTGTTATTTCACCACTGTATATTCAAAAACAGACTGAAATAATGGAAGAAATACGAACTAATGATAAAATGCCAGACGAAGTTCAAGAAAAATTGACTCATGAAGCGGCTATTTATAATAAGATATCAATGCGTCTCAAACAGACATCGCAGAAAAATAATATTCTTACAGAGTCCAAAGAACTTCATTATGACAGCAAATTGGAGAGTCGATTAGATGAGAATCCATACCTCATCTGCTTTACAAACGGCGTATTTGATTTTGAGCAAAATATCTTTAGAGATGGTATTCCCGAGGATTACCTTTCAAAGTGCACAGGAATTCCATACATTCCTCTAGACCGAACAAACGATAGACATAAAAGAATTATTAGTGAGATTGATGATTTTATGGCAAAACTATTTCCAAATGAAAGATTGCGCAAATATGTATGGGAGCATTTTGCATCATGCTTATTGGGAACAAATCAAAATCAAACATTTAATATCTACACTGGTGTTGGTAGTAATGGTAAATCAGTTTTGGTTGATTTGATGTCTATGATATTGGGTGATTATAAAGGAACTGTTCCAATTAGTTTGATAACACAAAAACGTTTGGGACTGGGAGGAACATCTTCTGAAGTGGCACAATTGAAAGGTTTGCGTTATGCTGTTATGAATGAACCTTCCAAAGGAGATAAAATTAATGAAGGTATTATGAAAGAATTGACGGGTGGCGACCCAATTCAGGCAAGAGAATTGTATAAATCATCAATAACATTTATTCCGATGTTTAAAATGGCATGTTGTACAAATACATTATTTGATATTCAGAGTAATGATGAAGGAACGTGGCGAAGAATTAGAGTAGTTGATTTTGAATCTAGATTTATAGATAATCCGAGTTCTGATCCAAAAGACAATGAATTTAAAAAGGATAAAGATTTGAAGAAAAAATTTGTTGATTGGGCACCCATATTTGCCAGTATGTTAGTTGAATTGACATGTAAGTTAAAAGGTAAGGTGGAAGATTGTGAAGAAGTATTACAAGCTAGCAAAGAATACAGAAAGAATCAGGACTACTTATCGAAATTTTGTGAAGAAAAAATTAAAGTTTGGGAGTATGATCCAAATAATCCAGAGAAAACAGAGAATAAAATATCTAAAACAAATATACAAAATGAGTTTAAAGAATGGTGGAAACGAGAGTATAATACAAAATGTCCGAAAGGTCAAGAATTGGTTAATTATTTAAATATTAAATTGGGACCTTATAAGAAGCGTGGTTGGTGGGGTTATGAAATTATATACGACGATTATGAAAGTGATTAAAAAATAAAATTATAATATTTATTATTTTATTTTTATTATTTTTATTATTTTTCAAGTTTCTATTCTTTTTTTTCTTGTCTTTTATCTGATTTATCTTCTTTCTTTTCTGGTTCTTTATCTGATTTATCTTCTTGTACTTTATCTTCTTCTTTTTCTTTTCTTGTATCTGATTTATTTTCTCCTTTATTTTCTACGTCAGAATCCGGTGTTTTAACTTTATCTATATCTGGTTCTTTCCCTTTCCCTTCTGCATTTTTCCCTTCTGCATTTTTCCCTTCTGCATTTTTACCTTCTGCATTTTTACCTTCTGCATTTTTACCTTCTGCATTTTTACCTTCTGCATT
>MDTC01015215.1_pt1 | contig 28715 bp, 27 predicted proteins | sample 811181 | NCBI WGS metagenome assembly MDTC01 (sample SAMN05326644, study PRJNA326480) | marine metagenome | isolation source: seawater | place: Pacific Ocean: North | collected 2011 | reverse complement strand
GTGCTCCTCTTGTAGCTCTTTCATCAAACCGCGCCTCCACTGTTTGTGAGAGGCGACGGTGATTGATGACGAGCTTGAGGAGCTTTCCTCCCCTTCTGTTTTTCTTTTTCAGGCCAACTACCACAGAAACAACGGCTCACCAGATACGTTTGCCTTTCCTGCGATTGCAGGGACGACAAGAGCACACACCATTCGACTCGACAGTCCTCCCACCAAGACTCCAGGGTAAGAGGTGATCAACCTCCATATCCTGGTATGCAACGGCATGATCGCAATAAAAACACCTCCCCTTGTGCCTGTGGTAGATCCTTTCGCGAACAACTCGGCGCCTGAAACATCTCCTCCTATTCCTGGAAAGTCCAAGAATGCTCTCCACAAAATCTTGTTCTGATACAACATGTTTAAGCTCCAGGTGCTCGATCATAGACGAAACAAGCACCAACCCCATCGCATACTCCCCACAGAGCATACACCACTCCCTCGACGCACCCCACGCCCTCTTTATTTAGTCATCAAAAAACGAGAAAGGAGAGAGGCCGGAAGACACCGGCCTCTCCAAATCAAATCAAGCCCTGCCTACTCTTTGCTTTGCTTACGCTCCAACAAAGAGAGCTCATCAAAAGGGAGCAGCTCCGCAACGGCTCGCTCTTCAAACTGATATGTGAGCAACTCCTTGAAGATACCCTTTGCATCAAGGCGACGTGCAAGCTCCAGCCCCTTCAACTCGACAAGAGCCCTGGCTCCCTCGCTCAAATCCCCGACATCATCACGAGACCAGACAGGAACATACAGAGGTCGTCCCAAAAGAAGCGTATATCGGGCTGTGTGCATCGAACCGCTTTTGAGAGCACCCTCAACAAAAAACACCGCATCACTCATCCCAGCGATCACGTGGTTTCTGGAAAGAAAGCTCCACTTTTTGGGCTTACGTCTCCCTGTGTTTTGGCTGATAAGCGCACCGCCTGAATCCAGGATCTGCTCTGCGAGTTGTTTGTGTCTCGATGGATAGACATCCTCAATTCCACAAGGGAGAACAGCGATGGTATGTCCTCCAGCCTGGAGAGTGCCTTGATGAGCTTTTGCATCGATCCCCAAGGCAAGACCACTCACAATTGAAAAACCTTCCTCTGCAAGACGCCCAACCAAAGCCGACGTCAATGCGAGAGAAGAAGAAGTGGGTTTTCTGGTTCCAATGACAGCGATGCGGTTGGTGTGATGCTCGAATGTGCCTTTTGTAAAAAGAGTCTGTGGAGCTGTTGCGACGCTCTTTAACTGATGGGGATATCGATGGTCGTCCCACTCGATGGCATCGACATTTTGAGTAGATTGTTTGGAAGATAAATGCTGAGGGGCCTTGACGATGGACTTCGACTGTACCAAGTTGGTCATGACTTTAAAATCCTTTCTTTCGTAGGTTTGGTGTTTTGAGTCTTCGACCCGGTGCTGCAACACCGGGTTTTCTTCTCTTTTACACTATCTTTTCATACCCTCCATTATACCGTCATTTCCGTAATTTCGCCACCCTTTTTTTGTCTTTTTTTCTTCAAAAACCGCGATGGTATCGACATAATCTCTCTCCCTATTCGTTCAAGCATTTGCAATGAAAAGCTTGATCACAGCTCCCACAGTTTCCAGCGCCGTAGGCGCAACATAAACAATGCGTGAGCATTGTGGGTTTGGGGTCTGTGACCCCAAGCGGGTGTGGGCAGCCAGCCCACATGTGCTTTCGTTATTGACAGAAAGCAATAAACCCATCTCACCGTGCCCCCCACAAATTCAGGGGCACGGAACAAAAATTCTGCCCGGAACGGGCCCAAGAGCGTAGTGCTCAGAATGACGAAGAAGCGACAACGGAGCGTATGAGGAAGTGATGGCACGAGGTCTTGGTATACTCTCGCTCAAGAACGTGTTTCTTCATGAATTGTTTCACACAAAGTCCCAGGCTTGACGATTTACGTCTTTTCTTGTTCTCTCGAAAAGTACAAAGATCTTTTGGTAAAAAGGAGCAGATGATGTGGGCACTTGAAAAAAGAAGATTAAAAGAGTTTGTATTTTGCGACTTCTGTCTCAAAGAGAGTGAAGATGTTGCAAAAAATGCTACGATTCCGCCTGGATGGAGGATGAAAAGGGTGGATAATTTCGAACGTCACAAGTGCAGGGAGTGTCGAGAGCGACGTTGGGATGAGCTTCGAGGAAAACCACTGAGAGAGGATATGACTGTTGTTCTTGATGAAGTCCCAGACGAAGAAGGTTGAAAGGATGTATCACGGATACCACGTTCTGGATTTGTTGACCCAAGCAAGGCAAGAACATTGAACACTGAAAACGACACACCAACATTTCGTCAGGAGTTGTATCGTTTACTTGAAGAGCAGGAAGGATTTTGGGGGAAAGTCATCCAATGGCTTGTCACCACGATGATTCTCTTGAGTGCGCTGTTCTTTGTGTTGGAGACACTTCCAGAGTTTGCGGGCTACAAGAACTTCTTTCAAATCTCCGAATACCTGTTTATCACGATATTCACAGTTGAGTATCTTTTGCGGTTGTTCGCACAGAAGGATAGGTTCAGGTGGGCAACGAGGGATCCCTATGCGCTCATCGATCTCTTTGCGATACTCCCTTTCTATCTCGAATTCTTGCTTCCATTCCTCTTCGACACGAGGATCGTCCGAATCTTGAGGCTTCTTCGTGTCGTCTCACGTATTCTCAGAGTAGGGAGACACAGCAGCGCACTTGATGTTTTGATCGGTGTTGTTCGGAACATCTGGAAGGAAGTCGCCACCTGCTTGATCCTCGCCTCCATTGTCGCGCTCATCGCAGCAACAGGCATCTACTATGCTGAGTATGTTCTTCTCCTCGATGGAGGCAAACCCAATCCACATTTTTCGGACATGGGCAAGTGTTTGTGGTGGTCGATTGTGACACTCACAACGGTTGGATATGGTGATTTGTATCCAGTGACGTTCTTTGGTCGGGTCGTTGCCACCATCGTGATGCTTGGAGGTGTTGCCCTCATTGCTTTACCTGCAGGGATGGTCGCAGGAGCCTTCACAGATGAACTGAAAAAACTTCAAAAACCAACAGAGCAAGATAGTACAGATTCGTCACGTAGTTGAGCTTTCTGGTTCTTCTTGTGACAACCCTGTTGAACTATCCACCAAGGCGAAGATATGAAGAAGTCAAACCACCCACAGAAACAAATGGACCTGGTTGGGAACATCAACAATAAAAAGAAAAGGCTTGGCTCCCAAACAAAGCTCCGAGACTTCATCAAAGAGGATGCTCCTAGTGTTGCGGCGCGAGAGGTCTTGCCAGACGAAGAAGTCCAATTCGTTTTGATGAGCTTTCGGTTGGACCAAGACAACCTTTGTGACGATACTTACAGGGCGGCTTGTGAAATGCTGTGTGGCGAAACGCACAAGCATCGTATTCTTTTGCAGCCAGGGGTAGCTGAGAACCAAACATTTACGTGGTTTTGGCCTGTTGGGACAGAAGTCATCACGAAGCAAGCGAGAGAGTATGGATTCTCCGCACTGTTCGAAACCCAATTGAGCGATGGTATTCGCTACCATGTTTATGATAGGCATGGAGGCATCCAACCAGATAGCTATCCTCAAGTCTTTGCAGGCTCCCAAGAAGCCAACGCAAAAAAGAACCAACATCTTGTGCAGGACCTCTTTAATGCTTGCCAAAAGGATGGTTCTCGTATCCTGACGGTTGGCGGTGTGAAGTTGGGGCTTTTGATTTGTGGAGAGAACAACATTCTTTACAACAAACAGTCTGATGGAAACCGTGTCTCCGTTCGACACCATCCAGGCTCGGATATCTTCGATGATGTAAGGGTTGTCCTTAACGGATCGCACACGGTCATGGGGAATTGGGGAAAGCTGGAACGCAGGTTCGAGTACCTGAGTCGGGACAAACGATTCATGTTCTACACAACCAACAACACGAAAAGTTGGTGGACGACCTCTCTGCGTGTCTATTACGATGGACAGAGACTCGCCGATGGAAAGGGAGTTTGGAAAGATGATTTGTACCCGATCAAGATGGTCGAAGATCCTCAAGATAGGTTCCGCGCCTTGGTTGTGGATGTTCCGTACCGTGACCTCTCCTGATGCTCGCTTCTCGGCAACTTGAATGCCTACAAATTTGCGAACCCGCCAGCAAGTATCATCTTCTTCTAGGTAGATGGTGGAGAGTCGGGATATTTGGTGTGCTAAGGGGGAGAGCGGTCACGGGAGATCGTCGGGGAGGAGATTAAAGCTTCAAGGGAACTGTTTTGATTGCCCATACAAGGCCTTCACCACTAACCTCACCGCTTTGCTCGGCTGTGTACTCGATACCAAGCGCAGCAGTGATCTTCTTGTCCAGTTCGACGTTTACCGAAGCACTGTTCTTGTCCTTGTAGCTCCAGGAGAGTTTGCCTTTCGCCAAGAACACGTCTGTGACAAACTCGATGCTGTAGCCTTGTTTCTTTCTCTCCTTGATGATGTCTATGTGTGTTGGCATCAACTCGTTGATCACGTAGAACCAGTCGATATCCCAGATGCTTTTGAGAACAACGTCGGTAAAGGTTAAGGACACAGTATCGACGTTGAACATCGACAACTTGGCCTGAAGCTTTTTTTCGACCTTGGACTGGAGGTCAATGTTGATCGACTCGGAGCCGCGCAAGCCAAAATCAGAGCCTTTTGACTCTTTCGAAGGCAAGGCGTTGACGCAAAGCACAACATCGACGCGAGTAATCGCTCCTGTCCAGTCCCTTTTCGTCGCAACAACGCAACCTTCTTTCAGGTTATCGGGGCTTGCTGCCACTGGAACCATCTCATACGATGGAATGGGGTTTTCGATGACACCGCAACCAAGGAACATAGTGGTTGCGTAGGCGAACAAAGTAACAAGCGTCATGAATTGTTTCATGTCTCTCATCCTCTCTGTGTGAGTTGACATTCGCCTCCAAACAACTCACAATCATCTTGTATACACCGCAAGAATAATTGCGACCAAGAGCCCATGCCCGACCGCCAAGAAAGGCAAGGGCTCTTGTGTTTGGAAGACACACATACCATCCAAAAAATCTTTGTTGGACGGCTATCCTACACTCACCATGCTATCGAAAAAACAATTTGGGGCAATCTGACTGCGCCGTTTCGGAAACGAAACACACAAGTTGTTGATTTGTAATTTATTTTGCATTGAGGTCGGGGTGGGGATATGTGAGAAGAAGAGAGGATATTTGAGTCTAGGCTGGCTCACCACAGTTCTTCGAGTGTCCTTGGATTGAGAGAGCTTTGGAGGCAGACTTGTAGCAAGTTGTCGATGTTGGAGGTTGTTGTTTCACGAAGCCGCCATTGAGAAAAAAGAGCACAGCGCACAAAGCCCCCACAGATGCTCCCATCTTCTGCAACATGCCCAACAAACGCGAACAAGAGCGAGATACATCAGAAAATTTTCGCCCTGTTTTGCTATCAAGGCTGGTGTTTCTTTCGCGAATTGCCAAAACTCTCTCTTTGGTGGTTTTGAGTTCCATTTCAAATTCCTCCATTTTATCGGATAATTCCGGGTTTGATTTCACCTGTGTTTGCTTCTTGAGTCCTTGCAGTTCCCTGCAAAGTTGTTCCAATTCTGCGATGTCGACTCGAATCTCATCGATATCAACCAGAAATTTGTGGTTTTCTTGAGCCATACCTCTTTCCTGATGTGCAAGGAGTTTGTTGGCCTTGCGCAGTAAAAAGGCTGGCATTTGGTCTGACTTTCCGTATGTGTCGTCTCTCTTTTGGTGCTTGGTATCGGTGCTTTGGTAAGCACGAATGACAGCTTTTGTTGAGAGCGCGACAGTTGTCCACAGTGGCTTCGTGGATGATGACTTCTCAATCACTTCATTCAGGTGATGGATAGCGTCGCGTACATCAGATGCTGTCAGTCTTTGACGAAAGCGGGGATCTTCCATCATCATTGCTACTGCGATCCCCCACTGGTAAAGAGCAAACAGTCGATTGTTTTCTGACAAGCCAATGGCTTCATCTGCCAGAATCTCCCGCACGACAAAAAGAGCCCTCTTTGGCTCAAAGAGGTAATTGCGACAGGAAGCGACGTTTGTCATCGCAAGGTCGTACAAATCAGCGTCGACTTCTTCGAGGTCAGGCCAATTTGTGATGCATATGTATCCTTCGAGAGCTGTCCGGTCATCTCCGTAGCTAGAGAGCAACAACGAACCAACAAACAAGAGCTCAGGGAACCATGTGTTCTCCTCAGCTTGGGTGTACATTTCGTACGCTTCCTGTGGGATACAAAAGTCATCTGAATCCAAGATGTCGATAAAGAGGGCTTGAGCCGCTTCGTCTTTATCTTCGCGAAACATCTCACGAGCGAGCTTGATTTTTTCGGGGATCGTTCGAGGGACATCCTGCATCGATACAGAAAAAGCTGTATCCTTTCCCTTCAGGCTGTTGTAGGTTTTCATCAACACAAGGAGCGCCGTTCTGTAGTGGGATGTGATCGTTGGCAGATTGTCGAGAATCTTTTGGTAAGAATCTGTTGATACACCAACCTGTCCTGTTTCCACTCTTGCGAGTTGGGAAGCAGAAACACCTATCACTTTCCCGAAACCCCTCTGGGTCAGGTCGATACTGTTCCTTTCTGTTTTGGCCTTTTGGCCTGTCTCTTTGTAAAATGAAGCCATCGCATCTTCCTCCATGTGGTCCTGGAGCCATCCATAACTCAGGGTCCGCAGTTGGACATATTCCATCATACAGACAAATAGAAAAACCTCCTATTCAGCTGTTTCATTCCTGAAACATATTTATCTATGGTACTTTACGGAGGTTTATGCGTTGTCCTGCTTTGGTATGAAGGGAATCTGATGATCTCTGTTGATATCTTCATCGATCATCTTGGTAGGTCTTTTCGCAAAAGAGAAAAATATGAGTACTGTTAAAGGGTTCTCGGGAATATGGACTCTCAAACACATTGCAGTTTTTTGTTGTTGGTGTTTCGTAGCTTGTGGCGAACGAATTAAACATGAAAAAGTTGGACAAAGCCCCTTCTTGCCTTGACAATACCAGGAGTGGCATAACGAGAATGTGTATTTTTTTCACCCCAAATACATGATAGCAAAAAGGAATTTTTGTAGTGGACCAACCTACCCATAAACTTCTTAAAGAGATCCAATGGATCATCGAAATCTACCGTGGACCACGCCCGGCGATACCTATGCCTATTATCCAACAACGGGACTTTTTTGCGGCGTTGTGGTCACTATCATGCCTTGGGCAAGCAGGGCGATCTGCCTTACCCACCCTTGTTGAAAATTGCATTACAGAAGATGACATCTTTGGTAAGCGCGAGTTCTCAGAAGAAGAACTAGGCTGGATCATTGATGCTTTGGGAGCCATTTCCACAAAAGAAGATGAGGAAGTCGTTGATTTCCTTGTGGAGCTCCTCTGTGATGAAAACCAACCCTCCCAAAACCGCGAGGCTGCAGCTCGCCATCTCGGAAAACTCCAGGTAGACACTCCAGAAGTCATCGAGTGCTACGCACAATTATTGTGTGATCCTGCCCAGTGGCAAATTTGGATGACCATCGTCGAAGCTGTAGCGCGATTGGATATTGGAAGCGATAACATCAGAACAGCCCTGATCGCGGCACTCTCTGCGGAACCCACAGATCTTTACGAGTCCTACAGCGGGGATGAAAGCTTTGCCGAATACCCAGAGAACTTTACACAAATCCAAATGCAGATCATTCGTGTGCTTATCAACAAAGCATGGCTTCCAGCAGAACATGATATTATCCGAACACATATGTTGAAAGCACTTCAGGAAATCACAGACGGCGGATATCACAGGATACATGGTATGTAAGCCACCTCACCTTTCTCATCTACTTCTTCTTGAACCTGCCCTTTTTCCAATGGTGGTAGATGTCGGACTCTCCGAGGTGGTGCGCTCGTTTGAGAAGCTCTGCTCCCTCTCGTGTCAGTCCCAACTCGAAGCAGGAGTGTCCCGCTCTTTCAAGGGTTTTGGCGTCCTCTGTGAATTCTTCGAGCGCAACTTGAAAACACTCCCATGCTCCCACGAAATCACACAAGAGGTAACGTACTGCCCCCAACTTGAGGGCGAGCCACGGAGTCATCCCGATGCGTTTCTCAGCGTTCTCAAGGTACTCCCTCGCTTCACGCTTGCGACCGATATTGCACAAGATGATACCAGGTTCCACCCATGGCTTATCTGGTACAACTCCGGTCCCTTCTGGGAGTTGCGCTGCAATCTCGCACTCATGGATGGCTTGTCGCAAAAGTTCCTCTTGTTCTTCACCTCTTCTTCTTTTGCATAACTCTCCTAAGTACGAGCCGTATAGGTAACGATGGGTCGCGTTATCAGGAACCAATTCCACCGCACGTCTCATGTGATCTGCTGCAGCCTCAAAGTCCCCGTGAGCCTCTCGTTCTCGCGCCTGGTTGTAGCGATTGAGGGCTTTGGTTTCGTTGCTCCCTGAAACGCGGAACCACTTCATATCTTTCGACTCTTCGACCATTGCCGGAGTCCAAGGGGCATTGGAGGCATCAATGTTCAGAGCGATATCAGCAACAAAGTCCATCAGTTGTTCTTTTGGAACGTTGAACTTCTTCTTGATTTGTTCGAGTTCCCTTGGATGCAAAGTCATTCGCTGCGCGACTTCTTGCAACCTCAACAACCAATCCCCGCAAACGAAGGTAAGATCCTTGGCCCAGATCGAGTCTGTCTCTCGTTTCCAGACCTCCTCCACAAGCGTTCCCGCTTTGGGGGCCTGACCACCCAAGAAGAAAATTTCAGGTAGGTCAGCTTCCTCGTACCTCAAGATGAGGAATGAGTCGAGGTCGGACTTCAATTCGTTGTGAAAAGCCTTCGTAAACCGGATATAGGCAGTGGCGAGGTGCCTTAGATCTTTTTCCCGCATATGCCCTGCCAGCAACCGCATGAGATCGTTGAGGGCGTAGTGTCGCCGTAGTTCTCTCAAAAGTCGGTCAGGGTCTTCCCCAAGAAGCTCCCCAAACCTCGACGAGATCCACTGCAAGTTATCGTCTGCTGGGCGATGTTGACCGTCCAGCCAACCATCGATGCTATTTTCGTTCATCTCCAAAAATACGATCAAGTCGTCGCGTGTCTTCCCACTTCGTTTCTGTAACTCTTTGAGCAGCGCACCGCGCCCTTGCTTTGAGGCCCACAGCGGGGGTTCTTCGTCGGGTGTGTTTCCTTTTATGAGCAGAGCGGCTGCGCACCGAATGGCAAGATCAAGGACACAGAGCCGCAAGTACGGAAGAGGCGCAATTTTGTGGATGTTGATGGGGCAAGAAAACGACCTCATCGATGCGGCAATTTGGTCCCACTGCACCGTCAGAAAGTCAAACCACAGGGCAAGACGCTCCGTGAAACTCCCCAACTCAGTAACCGTAGACTCAACCTCGAACGCTTCAAAAAGTTCCGCGTCCAAGAGAGCTTGGGTGAGGTGCTTGAGGACTTCAATTCGGCTCTCGTCTTTGATCCTTTCGCCCTTGAAATATCGGACGGCAGTGTTCCCTTTGAGTCCTCCTCCTGCTTGAGAGATATTTCTCAAGTCCAACGTTTTGACAATGGCTCCCAACACCTGTCCGCTCAGAGGAGGTCGGAAGGGTTCTGACTCCCATCGAACAGATCCTTCTTGCTTTTTTTTTGGTTTTGTATTTTTCGTTTTCTTCGGCTTTTTCTGATTCTTCTTTGCCATTGTCGTTGTCTCCAATATAAAGGGATAGAGAGGAGTTCTGGGGTAAGGTTTCACCCCAGACTCCTCTCTGCATCACCAGATTCCAGGACTATCTACCGGAACCTTTCTGGTTGGGGTTGAGTTGTTTGCCGCGATTCCCTTGGGCCTTGTTGTAGTTCGGGTTGTTCGGGTTCTTGTCACGGGCGCGTTGATCATTTGGCTTCAGGGCTGGTTTGTTTTTTGACTTCGACATGGTTTGCCTATCCTTTTTTTGGGGTTATGGTTTTGAACATTGACGTTCTGGATTCCATGATGCTCAAACATCGCTTTAAACTCAGCCCTAGAGAAATTGCCAAAAATAAAAGTTTTGTCATTTCAGCACCTTGCGCATAAATAAACAACATATAAAATAAGGGCAAACTTCACGAAGTTGGCTTGGATAAATAATGAATATTGGGTGATCTCCCAAAGGCCAGAACCCTATGACGGGAATTGCTATCAAGTACTGGTAGACGAGACTCGCTCAGAGAGCATCCATTTGTAAGGAGGTTCAGATGGAAAAGGAAGTTCTTATTGTTGTCAAGGCGTATCCAAACCCAAGTCGCTCCCTTATTGAAGCGTCATGTGTTGTGGGCATTTCTCGTGACGGGCAGTTTATTCGGCTGTACCCGATTCCCTTCCGACAGCTTGAGTTTCAGGAGCGATTCAGAAAATATCAATGGATAAAGCTCCAGGTGGAAACCCCGCGAACAGACAGGAGACCTGAATCATTTCGGCCACAATTGAACACAATGAAAGTACTTGGTAAACCACTATCTACACACCGTAATTGGAAGCCTCGTCGAGATGTTATCATGCCTTTGTGTTCCAACTCACTATGTGACATTCAGGATGCTCAAAAGACAGATCGCACTTCTATCGGACTATTCCGGCCCGCTGAGATTTTGGACTTTGATTGGGAGCCAGAGAAACCTCCACACTGGACGCCAGCAGAACTGGACCGTCTTCGCCAAGAAGACATGTTTCTCCCAAGTCCAGAGAATATCCTAGAAAAAATACCCTACACTTTCCGATACCGCTTTCGCTGCGAAGGATGTCGAAACAAAGAGCCACACTACATGAAGATCGTAGATTGGGAGTTGGGTATGTTGTTTCGACGCATGCAGCAAGAGTGCAGTACAATCGAGGAAGCTCTTGCCAAGGTCAGGCAGAAGTGGTTTGGCGATTTATGTGGCCCTGACAAAGATACTCACTTCTTTGTCGGGAACATGGGGGCGCACCCAACATCATTTTTGATCTTGGGTGTGTTTTGGCCTCCGGTCCAACAAGAGTCACCGCAGATGTCGCTTTTTTGATGGCTCCGCGGATTTTGGGGGAATTATGATGACAGAAAGAATATCCAAAAGCGACCTCAAGAAGGAGTTGATGTGGACTTCCATTCATTATCTCGAAGAGAGGGTTATCGAAGACTTTCCTGAACTCGCAGAACACATCGAACCCATTTTGCAAGCCTCACAACCTTGAAATATTTCACCCCTCCACGCGCAAGGTCTCGTACATCTCCTTGGTCAGTAACTTTTCCAACATTTTCCGGAACTCATCGTCGGTCAGGACATGATCCACAAATTGTCCGTTGGCCTCGTATCTATCGAGCATGTACTTGACGAAAACCTCCTTGAAAACAAGTCCAAAACCGTCTTCTTTGTTCACTCTTGCCGCTTGTTTCAACTCCTCATTGTCCATTGCCTCCAATTTGATCTGGTCAATAAAGAGTTGATCCGCTTCCGAAAAATCCGTGCCGAACCTATCATTCAAAACATCGAGCAACTTCGATAACTCGACCTTCTCTTCCTCCCCTTTGCCTGTACCAACCTCTGATGGTCCATAAATCGGCGAAACCTCTCCTGCTATCAGCTCAAGTTGTCCTTCCGCGATCTTGTCCAGCCGGTAATACTCTAAAGACACATCATCGCTGATATTCACAGGCGACGTACGTTCGCCACGTTTGGGGAGTTTGGAACTCAACATCCGTAAGAAGGCATACAACTTCTCAAGATCGTAATCCGCAAAGGGAATAAGCTGTCCAAGGAAGGCATATAAACGAACAAAGGCTGTGGAGAGGGAGCGAAACATCTCTTGCTCTTCCTCTTCGCGCCCCTTAAACCGATCCACCGCAGGATCAAGGTAGGCGTTCAGCTGTTTGTTCTCGGCGGCAGCTTGCTTGGACTTAGGATTGAAGAAGACTTTACCGAAATTATCAACTTCAACCATGTGATAGATCTGGGTCGCGTTCAAGTTACTTTGAAGTTCATACAACCTCTGTGGATCGACCAATTCAGCAATGGTGGTCTGCTCATAGAAAGGTTGAAAGGACGCAAGGATCTCCTCTCGCTCATTCCGAAAGTCAAGAATAAACGTGTCCTCTTTCCCTTTGTGGGTCCGATTCAAACGAGAAAGGGTCTGTACAGCCTGGATACCTGAGAGCCTCTTGTCCACATACATCGTGTGGAGTAGGGGTTGATCGAAACCTGTCTGGTACTTGTTCGCAACAAGAAGGATCTTGAACTCATCAACATCGAACTTACCAGGAAGCTCTTTTTCCTTGATCCCCTCATTCATCTCAACCTCTGTGTACTTAACCTCCGGGTTTACATCATCCTCAACTGTTCCAGAGAAGGCGACAAGGCACTTGATGTTGTCCCCATAACCTTTTTCTTTGATGTAGCGATCAAATTCCAGCTTGTATTTGACCGCGTGAAGACGAGACCCTGTGACCACCATCGCCTTCGCTCTCCCACCAATCTTGTGCCTTATGAACTGTCGAAAGTGTTCAATCATCACCTCGGTCTTCTGAGCAATGTTGTGGGGGTGCAGAGATGCGAACCTTGCAAGAGCGCGAGCGGCTTTCTTTTTGTCGAGTTTGGGATCGTCTTCGATTTCTTTTGCAAGCCGGTAATACGTCTTGTAGGTCGTGTAATTCTTGAGAACATCGAGGATAAACCCTTCTTCAATGGCCTGGCGCATCGAATAGAGGTGGAAGGGTGCCGGTTTGCCATTTGAGTCCTTATGACCGAACATCTCAAGGGTTTTGTACTTAGGAGTCGCAGTAAACGCAAAAAAGCTCATATTCGGTTGGGGTCCACGAAACAACGCAGCCCTGAGCGCGAGTTGGTCTGGAGCTGATAGATCGTCGGCCTCCTCTTCGAGCTTCCCGTCCACAGTACTGTCAGACAAGATCTCTTTGACCTTGAGCGACATCTCCCCACTTTGAGAAGAGTGCGCTTCATCAACGATTATGGCGTATCGCCGGTCAGGAAGTTCCCCAACCTTGTTGGTGATGAAAGGAAACTTTTGGAGGGTTGTGATGATGATCGGGACTCCCTTGGCGATGGCGTCTGCGAGTTGGTTGGAGTCCTTGTCGATAACCTGCACCACTCCCTGAACGTGGTCGAATTGGTAGATCGTATCTTGAAGTTGTCGATCAAGCACTGTCCGGTCTGTGATCACGATGATGCTGTTGTAGACCCTCTGATTCTCAACATCGTGGAGGGACGAAAGTCGATGGGCCAGCCATGCGATGGTATTTGACTTACCCGAGCCAGCAGAGTGTTGAACCAAATAGTTGGTCCCCGCACCATTGGCTTTGGCTGCACGAAGGAGCTTCCGTACCGCATCCCACTGGTGGAATCGCGGGAAGATCATCGTCTCTTTTTTGATCTCCTTTCCCGTAGAAGTTTCAATCTTTTCGACCTGGAGGTGGATGAAGCGACCCACAAGATCAAGAAGATTGTCTCTTTGCCAGACTCGCTCCCAGAGATACGCGGTACGATGTCCGTTGGGATTGGGTGGATTTCCCTTTGCAGTTCCATGTCCTTGGTTGAATGGGAGGAAGAAGGTCTTTTTCTTGGCGAGCCGGGTCGTCATAAAGACTTCATCTGGATCGACCGCGAAATGGACGAGTGTCCTCTCCTTGAACCTAAAAATCGGAGCTTTGGGGTCACGATCTTCACGGTACTGGTGCTTGGCATGATTGACCGTTTGCCCGGTCATGTGGTTCTTCAACTCCGCTGTGACCACGGGGATGCCGTTGAGGAATAGCACAAGATCGAGACTCTTCTCTGACTCTGGATCGAAGTGAAGTTGTCGGACCACGGTCAGGCGGTTTGCTGAATACTTCTCTTCTTGTTCTGGGTTCAATCCATGGGCTGGTGCAAAGTACGCGAGCCGAACGAGTTTCGCGCTGAACTTGAACCCATGTCGAATGACGTTCAGGCTTCCCTGGGAACGTAAGGCACTATCGAGGGCCTTGAGGAAGCTCTCGCGGAGGTTGTCCTTGTAGTACCCTTCGAACTTTGCCCAAAGATCCGGTTGGGTCTCCTCGACGAAGGCGATGACATCATCGGAAAGGAGGGCGCGTTCACGATCGTAGTTGTCACTGCTCCCTCGTTGATATCCGCCATGTTCGACGAGATGTTCTTCGACTGCATCTTCAAAGGCTTTCTCGGTGTGTGGTTTGGTCATCAGCTTGTCTCGTAACTCGCGAGGAGGAGTGGTTTAGCTTTCTCAAGATCGTCTAGGGATGCGATGGTGATTTCAAGATCACCCGTTCCGTAGTGTCCAATGTTGCGAACATCTCTGGTGAACCCTTCTTCTAAGGTGATGGTGTCGGGGTCCACCTTGACGAACACAAGCAGCTTCCGGCTTTGGGTGTAGATACAGGCAAAGTTTTTGATCCGCGTGAATGCCCCATAGGATTGCAACATCTTTTGTTGTACGTCGTCTCCAAGCGAAAGCAGGAAATCGCACACGGAGTTGTAAAGATCCGTCAGCTCCTGATCGGCCTTCTCTAATGCTTTCTGAAAGGTCCGGTCCTTGCTTTGATTTGACTTCGTTTGGGTTGTGGAAGTGTCCGCCCTAGGAGCGGAGGTTGTTGTTTGTAGGCTTGGGGCAGCGCTTGTGGCGTTGACTAACTCGAAGAGGATAAACTCGTCTCCGTAGAGGCGATAGCGGATCAATTCGATGTTGCGGTTGATCTGTTGGACTGCATGGACATCGTATTTGGTGAAGTCACCCGCGATGCACAAGAGGCGAGGGCTGCTCCACTCGATACATTCGGCGACTTCACTTCCCAACTTCTTCATCACGAGGAGTTGGAACTGTGCGCGGTGGTCGAGAAGCCAATCTAGGTAGAAGAGTCCTTGGTTGATCACATTCTCGTTCATCGTGCGTTTGTACTCGATGATGACGGGACAACCGTTCTCGTCTAGGCCGATGGTGTCCATACGCCCCCCGTGGCGATGTCCGGTCGAGTATTCGGAGGCAAGGAAGCGTACCCCCAGGAATGCGGTCAGGTTGCCCTCTATAAGACGTTGAAGCGACCGTTCGAGTGGGGCCGAAGCTCCTGCCAACTCTTCAACCACTTGCCCGTCAGAGATGCGAAAGAGTTTGATGTCACTCATGCTTCTTCTCCACGCACATCGATCTTACCAGTGACTGCTGCGGTGATGAGGGCTTGACGACGTTCTTTGAGGAGTTCGACTTGCCTGACCAAAAAGCGGTCAAGTTGCTCGAAAGCAAGAGCCATTTTGCTTAGGTGAGCTGCTATCTGGATTTGTTCGTTCAAAGGAGGTAGGCAAATTGGTAGTGTCTTCAAGATGTCTTGGCTGAGAGAAGCACGAGTTACCAAATTTACGTTCCTTGCAAAATACCCCTGAATGTTTTGATTCCGGAATAGAAAAGATGAAAAGCTAGGAGCAAGGTTTCCAGGGAGAGGTCTAAATCGAATCAGAAACCCCGCAAAAGTTACTTTTGATATTTCTTGGAGGCAAGTTGATGCAATTCCAATGTCATCGATTGTTTCGGATGTGCGGGTAAAGAGAACGTCACCAACCCTCAAGCTGTATTTCATTTGGTCATTTACAGAACTGCGGACAAGACCAACTGGGTTGCTCGGCAAAATAGCATTGTTGTACACATCACCGTAGCTGATGAATGGATCTCCCGAACCAAAAGAATCGCCGCCGATGTTTAGTCCATTTTGCAGTTGACCGAGATAACCTAGCTTCATAACTCTCCAATGCTCTGGAATCTCACCAATCCAAGGCACTCCTGAGTCCTTCATGGGGACGTCGGGGTTCAGGCCCTTAGTGACGGCGTGGTTGATGAGTGCGGCTCGTTTCTCCTCCAGCAAGGTAAGCAACCTTTGCTTCTTCTCGATGATGGAGTCGATGGCGGCGGTCTTACGGTCCAGGTAGGAGGCGATGGCGTGTTGTTCTTCCAACTTGGGAACAAGAACAGGAAGTCCCCCGATCTTGTCCTGTGAGATGGTTGTCATGGTTGTTGTTTGGGCTAGGGAAATGAGTCTGTCCCGTATAGTTCGTGAATGAAGATAATAGGTTACGAACCTACTATTGACGCGATTTTTATGAGGTCTTCCTCCAACAAGATGACACTCGAAAACCCTTGTCTCTTCACTCTCTTTTGCACAAGCAGCAATCGCAATACCTTCTAACTTTAGAGACGAACGAACGAAAAAGAGATCTCCACCATGCACCCCAAACATCTCGACTTCTTTGGGCGTTGTCTCTACTCTTTCGAGGGTGTCATCGTTGATGTAAAAGTCACCGGAGTAAAGGTCGGAAACGTTTACAAGTTTCGTTCCTCTTCCGAATTGGTCTTTCTTCTTGAAAAGACCATTGCGTAAGCCACCTTCAAGCAGAAACTTGAGGCGAATTGTCTCCCAACACTCCGGGATCTCTCCAATCCATGGCACTCCAGAGTCCTTCATATCCGGGTAGGTCTTCACCTTCATCCCAACACCTCCGCGAGCATACCTTGAAGCTCGGATTCGAGTTGTCGGATTTCCGCATCAATGTCTTCGAGAGGGCGGGGTGGTGTGTACAGGTAGAAATGACGAGTAAAGGGGATCTCATACCCCACCTTGGTCTTTTCGTAATCCACCCAAGCATCTGGGACATGAGGAAGTACCTCTCGTTCCATGTAAGCGTCGATGTCTTCCTTGAGTGGGACGTTCTCGTAATCGCGAAGAGTCGTGTCGGGTTCGGGTTGGTTTTTCTTGTCCAGACAGACCTCAGCGGTTTCGTCTCGCTCCGAAAGGGCGTTCAGAATCGACTTCTGGAGCGATGCCGGAAACTTGACCCCTGCACCCTTGGCTTTGGCTTTGAGGTCCTTCAAGAACACCTCACGGTCTTTGTAGACGGTGTCAGGGTCGAGGGATTGGACGACTCCCAAGATCGCCTCCTGTTGGCTTCTTCCCAACGCGATCTCCGCCTGTATCGCCTTCTCGTCTTTCTTCTTCTTCGACTTCGCGAGGTTTTGGTAGGCTTTTTCCTCCAACAACCGGGCGATGCGTTCCTCAGATGCCTGGAAGTTGAGTCGGAGAGGACGCTCAACGGTGATACGAGAGAAGCCGAAATCCTCGTTGTCGAAGATCTTGGAGAACTCGCCCTCTTCAAAGTCGCCGTAAAGCTCGGTGATGTCTTCGATGTGCTTCTCGGAGAGTTCTTTACGTTTATCACCCAAAGACTTTCGCATCTTCTGGAAGAAGTCCACAGCGTTGATCAGTTGAACCTTGCCCTTGCGGAGGGGAGTTTTGCGGTTGGTCACGACCCAAATGTAGGTGTTGATGCCTGTGTTGTAAAACATCTGATCGGGCAAAGCGATGATGGCTTCGAGCCAATCGTTTTCGATGATCCACTTACGGATGTTGCTCTCTCCTGATCCAGCTGCACCAGTGAAGAGAGGCGAACCGTTGAAGACGATGGCAATACGGGTTCCGCCTTGGTCAACAGGTTTCATCTTGGAGATCATGTGTTGTAGGAAGAGCAGAGAACCGTCGTTGATACGGGGAAGCCCTGCGCCATAGCGACCGTCATAACCTCTTTCCTCGTGTTCCTTCTCAACGGCTTTTTTGATCTTCTTCCAAGAGACACCGAAGGGGGGATTGGAGAGACAATAGTCGAAGGTCTTACCTGCATGACCGTCACCTTCGACCCTCTCGTTGTTCACTATTTTTGACGGGACAAGGCTGTTGCCAAACTGGATGTTCTCAGGATCTTGCCCCTTGAGAAGCAAGTCGGACTCACAGATCGCATAAGACTCAGGGTTCAACTCTTGGCCGAACGAAACGAGGCGAGCTTCTGGGTTCAACTCTTTGGTGAGGTATTCCTCTGCAACCGAAAGCATCCCTCCTGTCCCACAAGCAGGGTCAAAAATTGTACGGACTGTTCCTTTGGTTCGAAGTCCTGTGGTGTCCTCAGAGAAAAGGAGGTTGACCATCAGCCGAATGACTTCGCGAGGTGTGAAGTGTTCCCCGGCGGTCTCATTTGACTGCTCCGAGAATTTTCGGATCAACTCTTCAAAGATGTACCCCATCTCCAGATTGGACACGCTTGTAGGGCTAAGATCTACTTTCTTTTTATCGCAAAACTCCTGGACAACGATGTAGAGAAGATTGGCTTTGTTCAGGCGTTCGATTTGAGTCTCAAAACGAAAATATTCGAGGATGTCTTGGACGTTCTGTGAGAAACCCTTGACGTAACTCCCAAGATCCGAGGCAATCTGGTCATGAGCAAGGGTCTCAAAGGTCAACTTGCTTGTGTTGTAGAAGGACTGTCCCGAAGCCTTGAGAGCCATCTGGTGACGAAGGGCGTCTGGTTTGTCTTTGTACTTCTCGACGGAGGCCCAAACATCTTTTCTCGTGCCTTCAAGGACAAGATCGAGGCGACGGAGGACTGTGAAGGGAAGGATGACGCGACCATATTCGGACTGCTTGTAGTCACCACGAAGAAGATCGGCGACGGACCAGATGAAATTGACCTTTTCGGAGAAATTGTGCATGGGCATCTCGTATCGACAGAGTGAGGACGTTCAAGTTCTGTTATTGTGTCGTTTTTCTACAGGAATCGGGCGTGTGGGTCAATGGAGAGGTGGTGAGAGTTTCACCCACGACCTTGATCCAGGAAGGGAAAAGAAAGACGGAGACAAGTGGGGAAGTCTGTCTTTTGGTGTATGTGCCGACTTCGGACTTGAGTTGGGCGTAAGGAAGGGCTATGGTGGATTTGTCAATCAAAACAACATGGAGCGAAACATGCAAGTTCATAAATCCATTGGAACGAAACATGGCGGAAAAATCGAGTTCGGACAGGGTTCGTGGGATGATGAAGAAAGCTCTGTCAGGCTCAGATGGGATCGTGATGACGGGGGCTTTGACCCCATATCATCGTCGGAAGTCCCGCTCTGGGGATTGCGTGAGTTGGTTTGCGAGTGCGCCAAACGCGACATGCTCCCCGCTTCTGATGCGCTTCGCATGATCGAGTCGCTTGTTGCGATGTTGAGGAGGCAAGATAAATGCAAGTAGAAAGCATCTTGCGGAAACGCTCATGGGCCAGGGACTTAACGACGGAGAAGGCTGTTGGGGTTGTTTTGATATCTGAAACAACGGGATTATCTCGTTTGCAAGATCCCCTCTGACACCAAGCGGTTTCAAGCAACCCTTGTCCACTCGGATTTCCATCTTTTGAGAATGATTGGTTCTTCGAAGTGAGACATACGATCCAAATGAATCAATGAGGAGAGGCAGATGAAGAAAACGAAACTCCCCAAAGAGCAAACCCTTCCGGGAGAAGGCATCGTCGCCAAAAAAAAGAAAAAGCTCCTCTCACAAACAAAAGCGCAAGTCGGACTTCCTGGTCCCCCCCGCTCCGTGATGCCAAAGCTCCCATTGGACACACAAGTCCAATTCGTCTTGCTCAGCTTCCAGTGGGGGCAAGCTCCCCTCCCTCCCGACACCTATGAGGTTGCCTGTGAGACGTTATGTCGTGAACCCCACGAACATCGCATCCTTCTCCATCCTGGTGAGTCTTGGGGAGATAATTGGGTATGGCCCACTGGTACAGATGTTGTCACCGAACAAGCTCGAAAGCATGGTTTTTCCGTGCTGTTTGAGGCACCCTCTCCAGAAGGGAGTTTCTATTTCGCGTATGACAAAGAGAAAGGCTTGCTTCAAGAAAGATGTCGCCAAACCTTCGCCAGTTCAGGTGAAGCAGAGGACGCAAAGAACCGAGAACTCATCCAGGACTTCTTCAATGCTTGCCAGAAGGACGGCTCGCGAACCCTTACCGTTGGTGGTGTGGACCTGGGGCTTTTGATCTGTGGAGAGAACAACATTCTTTACAACAAACAGTCTGATGGAAACCGTGTCTCCGTTCGGCACCATTCAGGCGAAGATATCTTCGATGATGTCAGGGTTGTCCTCAACGGAGCGCACTCAGTCATGGGGAATTGGGGAAAGTTGGAACGCAGATTCGAGTACCTTAGTAGGGACAAACGATTCATGTTCTACACAACCAACAACACGAAAAGTTGGTGGACAACTTCTCTGCGTGTCTATTACGATGGACAGAGACTCGCCGATGGAAAGGGCATTTGGAAAGATGATTTGTTCCCAATCAAGATGGTCAAAGATCCTCAAGATAGGTTCCGCGCCCTGGTTGTGGATGTCCCGTATCGGGATTTGTGCAGCGAATAGGGGTTCTGGACAGAACTTTATGAGGAGACCAAAGACAATGGCAGTTTACTTCGTGAGAACCAACGGTAACACAGCGCACAACGAACCGGGAACTCCAGGGTTTGTTGCAGGAGAACTTCCTGTGTTTGAAACGGATGGAAATCACTTCAACTACAGGACGAAATGTCTAAGGGAAGGTTTTGTGCGTATAGGGTGGCCGAATACTGGAGATCTCAGAAATCCTGGGGCTGGCGCTCTTGCCCAAGAGGAGTTTTCTTATGAACCGGGGTTTGAGAACTACCACCAAGACTTTTCCGGGATAAGAACGGGAGATCATATTCTCATCCCCGCAGGTGAAGAAAAGGGTCGGGTGCATCTGGGGAGTGTCGTTCTACGAGACCCACAGGACAGGCGACAAATCCTGACAACTCAACCCTGTTTATCTGCCTACTATTACTTTCATGACATCCCAAGAGGCGAATGGTACGAATGCGCACATCGAATCGATGTTCTTTGGGCGCGAGAACCTGATGGCTCCCCCCTTGTGCGTGAGATAGAGGGAGTGATAGGGCGTTGGAGATATCCCATTAGCAGGATTGATCAGGCGCAGAACAGCGTTCTAGAGATTGCAAGAAGTGTTGGTCTACCCGCAACTTGTCATGATTGTTCGCAATGAAGGGTGTCTTCCTCTTCTGAACCTTCACTGAGGCAGTTCCCGACCCCCCATCAAACAAGATAGATGGGATCGTAGTTCGCGAATCGACGAAGCCATCGCCGAGGACTACACGATAAGCGCATCTATCGAATGGTTGGGACAAGATGGCACCGTGACCCTCATCAAACACCGTAGATCGAACTCTCTGAGCTTCTGAATCAACAAAATGTTGTGCGTCCAACTCATACGAAACACCAACCTCAACCAGTCCGGAAAAGATAGCGAGAGTGCTGTGTGACAAGTTGTACGCGTTTTCACTTCGGGGTGGAATGTCATTCTGTGTCTTACGTCTTCCTTAGGATAATCTCTTTGAGGAGGTTTTGCAGTCATTGATCAACACAGATACTCCCAACGTACCAAGTCTTCGTTTAGAAAATAGCTGGAGGAACAGTGACAGAAAAATCAAAACCACAACGTAAATGCTTACTTAAAAGACCTAGATCCGTCTTTCTCGGCGATTGGAATCAAGAAGAACTAGGAGAGCTGGGTGGGTTGGTAGGAGAGGTGTATCACTTTTATTCGTTTGAGGAAGCACACAAAGATGTGGTTCTAGAAGAAGTTGACTTGGTGATAGCTCGCAACGCGGGTCTTGTCAGACGAGAAGAAAGCAACAATGAAATGGCCCCTCGACGGAGTCGAACCAAAGCATACGTACACTATGTAAACAAACTGCGGAAACAATGGCTTCGGTGGACTTGCGATATTTTTCTCGTTCACTTTGGTGGTTCGATAGTTTTACCTAAGACCCCCCGGATTAGTGGTGGAACCTTGAGCCAAGAAAAATGCAGACACAGAGAATTACTTGTCACTGGCCAACCTGGCGAACTGCAAGATCTCGCTCGGACAGCGATCAAGGCTTGTAAAGACGGTAGAGAATTCGTTTTCTGGACGGATGACATACAACCTACCGGTCCTCATTCCGCCAGTATCCCCAAGCCCATCGATATTGAAGAGTGGTTTGTTCAGACAGACGAAGGTGGGGCTCCTGCATTTCACTGGTTTGATGAGCAAGAAAAACGTAGGGGTATGCTCGTTCTTCAGGAGCCTTTGTGCCGTTCTGTCACCGAGCTAAAGTGGCTTGCGGCCGTGCTACGCCTTTGGCATGAGAAGGCACCAGACAGCTTTCCTGATGTCATAACTTGGGAAGATGATTTGCAATGGCAAACAACAGATGAAAGGCGAATCGCAAAGGAGCTAAATGAGTTACACCTAAATCGTGAGGCTGCGCTTGCAGAGTTTGCCCAACAGGAAGCTGATTTGAGAACGTCCTTTGAAAGAGCCAAAACCAGAGCGGATCAAGCCGAGCGTCGTCTTCTCACAACCCAGGGTGATGAGCTTGTAGAAGCTGTCGAAGCGGCACTCGGAGATTTGGGCTTTGTCTCAAAACCTCCTGATGACGAAGCAACAAAACACAAAAAAGAAGACTTACTTGTCACACGAGATGAATGGCCAGAGTGGGAAGCCAGTGTTGAGGTCAAGGGAAAGGCTCGCTCTGGTGCAAAAGGCAACGAAGCTACAAAGTTGGGGGTGCGTAGAGACGCTCGCGGCACTCAACAGGCTATTCTTTTTGTCAATGGCGAGTTCAGCAAAGCCCCAAGCCATAGAGGATCTCTTTTCTCAAACAATCAAGAGGTTATCTCGATGGTGAAGGATGTTGGTGTTCTTGTCGTTGATACACGCGACCTGTATCAAGCTCTGTTCGATGAGCAATTGAGACAAGAACTCGTGTCTGCAATGAAAAACAAGGCTGGCGCATATCCGAACCACATTGAGGAACCTGAGGCAGACTGAGTCTGAATAGATGAGCATTCAGCGGCTGAGAACACTTTGCTCACACTTTTCTAAACAGATCCTAAACGTTTGACACCAAGGTTGGGGCAACATCTTGTCACAATGTGTACGTACAAATCGATTATTTTCAGGATCGAAGCGTGCCGCCAAGAGCCAGACCACTTCCTCCGAGGTAGCTGTATCACCGTCTGTCGATAGTCATATTTTGATATTTTCTCTTGTCTTTTGTAGCAATGCCGAAACCTTACGGAGTTTTTTCGCGAGGATACGTCTTCCTCTTGCATGATCCCCATCAGCCTCAAACTCCAAGGTCTCAACCAAACTCGTCAAAAATGCCCCTCTCTGTCGAGGTTCCCAAGCCCTCCACCAATCCACAAGAACCTCAGGTGAGTAACCATCCACCGTCGGTAGGTGTTCTTCCAGGTCTTCGGGCGGAGCATGTCGAATACACAAATCCCAGATCTCGCCGAAAATGTCAGCAATCTCATTCCAAAGAATGTCAGCTTTGTCGGATTCATCGAGAAGATGAAAAAAATTCAGATGAAAATTGTAGCGAACTCGCTTGAAGGACTTTCCAAGCTGGAAGGGAGTTGTGAAACAAAGGGCCGAAAACATAGGTCTGGAGGGATTGGTTTGGTTGGCGAAGGCAACACCTCACTCTTCTGTGTTGGGGGCTGTACCACCGTAACGTTGGGTCAACTCGCCATCTTTGGTGTAGATACCCGCATCGATAAAAGTCTGAAACTGCTCTTTTCCAGTCATGGCGTCGAATTGGGACATTGCCCGTTGGTGGACTTTGTACTCCTCAGTCTCTTCCCAAGGAATTAACTCCAACCCATTCTTTGTGCGACGAAAACGATTCATCAATCTCCTCCAACATTACTATCTTCATGCGCCATGTGAGGCAAGAAGTAACCCATGATGCAAGCCGGATCGCGAACAGCGATCTGTATGTGGGTTTTGGAATGGATGGCAGCACCCGGATAAACGGACTCACCTTCCACAAAGACTCCACGCACCGTCTGGTAAACTCCCTCTCAAGGACTGGTACTGATTCGCAAAGGTTCGCCTTCCCAGATGACTTTTTCAACCAACTCACGATCGCAACAATGGTATCCGATGATTGATCATCAAAATAAAAACTCATCGCCCTACGCTGCCGTTTGTATCTGTTGCCACTATCTCTGTACACTTCCAGATTTTCAAGCCACCAGAATGCCAAACAAGGACAGGCCCACAAGATCTTGTCAAAAAAGAGGCCATGTGGCGAAGCTTTGTTTTACGGATGTCGAGCAAGCAAACAAATCTCCCACCCACAAGGCACAGCATGACGACAAAAAACCCCATCACACTCATTGGCATTGACTGCGCAACCCAACCACAAAAGACAGGACTTGCACTTGGGCAATACAAAGAAGGCGAGCTTACCGTCTCACAAGCCTACACAGGTAAAAAAGGGATGGAGCTCGCAAAACACGTCTCAAAGTGGATTCCTGATAATGCACCTGTCCTCATCGCACTTGACGCGCCTTTGGGCTGGCCTGTTCCTCTCACAACAGTTCTACAACATCATCAAGCTGGCTTGGCCCTCGGAGAAAGACACTCCAAAGGCGATGAGCTCTTCCAACGCACAACGGATCGTGTCATCTGGCAGTACACCAAAAAGCGTCCTCTCGACGTTGGAGCCGATCGCATTGCGCGAACAGCACACTCGGCTCTTGCATTCTTGGATGGGCTTCGTGAAGTAACACAATTGACAATCCCTCTGGCATGGATACCAGGAACCCTCTCGGAAACATCGGCTATCGAAGTGTATCCCGCAGCGACACTTATCTCCCGAGGCCATTCGGCATCCGGATACAAAGCCAAGGATGCGACCCAAAGACGTCAGGAACTCATCCAAGCTCTTTCAACTGAAATTCTCATACCTGAAGAGCTTCACGCAGCTTTAGTGGAGGTAGACCACCCTCTTGACGCTGTGATTTGTCTTTTGGCTGCTGCGGACTTCTTGGATGGAGAAGTCATCGCTCCTACAGAGGAACAACTTGAACGAGCATTATACGAAGGGTGGATCTGGGCACGAAGGAACCCGACTATTCACACAAAGTCATGAAAGCATTGGGCTGAACCCACTCAAACAAAGACCACCTGGCATCAGGTATGCTACACTCTTTGGAAAACGGAGGAATGGTTTGAAAAAAAAGAAGAAAAACAAGAAAACGAAGAAAGGCAAAAAAAAGAAAGAGGGACAAAAACAGAGCAGACCTGCTCCAGCTCCCTCGAAAAAACCAAAGTCACCGCTCAGAAAAAGACCCAACAAAGGAACTGGAAGTCTTGAAGATTGGGCCGAGTATCACGGCTCCATTTTGGAGGATGCTCTTGACAATCCACCAAATATCCTTTTTGACGAACTATCGCAAGCTGAGCTCTCACTAAGCTATCTCAGAGACACGATGGAGAATCTGGAACATCGATCCCCCGCCCCAAACATCTACATCACCCAAAATCCCAGAAAAGTCAGAGCCTATCTCTTTCAATTTTTTCTCGAATATATCGAAAAATTTGAACGGCTTGAAGCGTATCCAGATGGGTACAAAATCTTCATCATAGGAGGCTATGACATCAGGGTCATCGATCTTGGTTCCCCGTATGCCGACAAAGAAGGGCTCAGAAGATTGATCCTGCAACATAATGCTCGACAACTCTCCAGGGGACAAAAATGATGTGGAAATCTGCATAGTCTGCACTCTCAGCTCATCTGTCTCCCTTCGCAAATGACCCAATGCACTCTCATCAACCCAATCCCTCAAAAACATTCACAATCTTGTAGTAGGGGATGATTTTATCCCAAGTACTTTGGAAGTAAAAAGGGGAACAGTCTCAAATTTAAAATGACTTGGGGTGGACGGCCACCCCAAACCCCCCAGTGGGATGCTTTGCATCCCTTGTAGAAGAGATTCTTTTGAGGAGGTAGTTCTTGAGATGGGAACTTTTTAAAGGTTGTTCTCCCAATCATACATTCCAATCCGTTCGCCGATATGATACTTAAACTCAAGGTGAAGTAGGTAGTTAAGAGCACCCTGTGAAGTTTCTTCGATGCTCTTCCAGGCTCCACCACTGGGACGATGGCTCAGGTTGATTTCCCCACCAACAGACTTGCATTGCTTTTGTTATTTATGAAATAACAATTTGTATTTGTTAAAAATCATATGATATAAAGCATTTTGTATTTGTGAATTGGATGCTCACACAAAAGGAGTGTTTATGTCCAAAATCGTATCTGTCATTCAACAAAAGGGTGGTGTCGGCAAAACGACTTTGACCGTTCATCTGGCACATGAACTCAAGCGGATGAAAAAAAAGTTGAAGGTCGTCATCGCTGACGCGGATCCCCAACAAAGCTCATACAAATGGATCGAACGTGGTCGTAAAAACGATATTGATGGTGTTGGTATCAAAGCTGTCGGAGCTGACGGAGAAGGGAAAAAGCTCAAGAAAGAACTCAATGCAATTGACGCAGACATCATCCTCATTGATCTCCCTCCAGCAATCGAATCACTTTCCCTACGAGCTGCTTTGTATGCCGATGTAATGCTCGTCCCAATTGGAGCAAGCGCGCTGGATATCGAAGCAGCCAGAGGCGCTATTGATGTCTGCGAAGAAGCTATGGAGCTTGATGACACCAAAAGCATGTTGTTGATCCCTTCGAAGGTGAGAGCTGGAACGACTGCTGGAAAAGAGTTGAGAAGCCTTTTGAAAAAATGGGGTACAGTCTCAAAAGCGACAATAGGTTTACGTGTTCATTACTCTGATGCAGCGACTGCTGGAGAAGGTGTCGGAACCTATGCAAAAAACAGTCAAGCGCACAAAGAAATGAAATCACTTGCCAAAGAAGTCTTGGGCTTGTTGAAAATCTAGGAGGAAATATGGCCAGGAAACGTCCCTCACTTTCTCAACTCATTGAAGAAGACAAGCAAGAGGAAGCAATTACCGAGAAAAAGCCGCCCAAGGAAACAACAAAGGAAGACAAGAAGAACAAAGAACCCCTTACAAAAGAGACCAAAGCAAAAGAAACCGAAACGCCACTGTCCGACTACGTCCCAATCTCTGTGACAATCTCCCCTGAGATGTTCGCTCAAATCCAATCCATCTCTTTACAACGACGCTTGAACAAAGAACCATACTCAATCAGCCGGATTGTCCGAGATGCACTACAACATTGGCTTGATGAAAAGTAGATTGTGAAATGATATATGTTATTTCATAAATATGTTTTTTACTCATACGGCCCCCTCTTGATGGATTCCAAAGCCACGCTGCTTATTCAGTCAGAAAAGCATCTTTTCAATCGTAGAATCATCAATCTTTCCATATGAGTAAATCATATTTACCCAACCCAAAACACAATTTGGGTAAAGAGACCCCACAATCCATCAAGAACAGGATATCGAAACACAAACACCAAATACAAAAAGCCTTTAATCTCCCTCAAAACCATTGAAATAATTCATGAAATAAACAAATTCATCCTTGATAGGTTGACATAAGTTTTAATCTGAGGAAACACCCCAAACATCCCAAGAGATATCACCACAAGAAACCCCTCCAAAGAATCTATCCTTTGCATAACAAGGCAAAGATGCTATCATCCACCTTCCCTCGTGCATACACAATCTGATTTACGGAATAAACACAAGGGAGTGTGTCACCCGATCGGAGCTGATCGCGTGACATACCGAACACAAAAGCAAAGTTGAAAAGGATCGAAACGCGGATGATTTGAAAGAGCTTAAAACGAAATAGAATCCCCTAAAATGAATAAAGGAAGCACACTGTCGCCAAACTAGCTGCTTCCTTTCCCATCCCAAAACTTCGTTGTTTTTCACAAAACGATGAAGCAGGGCGATTTTGTTTCGGTGGAGAAAGTCCAAAAGGACTTGAATCCTCAGTTCTTCCAGTCTTCCCCGCTGAAACGACACAGGGAAAGGACACTTCCTTTTATAGCCATTTTTGGCCGGAAGTCAAGCAAAGAGCATGACCATTCAATCACAGACCACATCAGTCAACAGTATGAAAGTAAAGCGACTTCGCGTATTTTCATCTCGACTGATTGCTGTCATTTGTGAACGAAAATGTCACTGTTTTTTCAGTCCTTTCCTTCCATTTACTGAACATCCACACATGAGAAGTACAGAGCAGAGGAACTTTGGCGCCCTTCCACTCATCACACTTCACACAGCAGATACCCTTCTCATGACAGTTATTCAGCCGATGTTACGTTCATTTCAGACGGGGACTCCGCAAGGAGACAGGCCCCAATGTACACACAAGAAGTTCACTCAGGTCACGGCATTTGCCCAGTAACAGGAAAAAAACAAAACTGGTCCTACAAAGGCCCCTCACACAACCCGACCTTCGTGATTGTCTACGGGAACGTCGAGTCTTACGCCTCCGAGTGGACGTTCGTTGGTGAGAGTTCGAATGGCGCGCAGATGTTCACAAGACGTGAACAAGGCGGACCAGAGGACAAAAAACACGTTGACTTCCTGGAAAAGCACGAGTCCGAAAAGGCTCCTGAATGCCGACCTCTCGCGAAGATCAAGACACGAGATCTCGTCTACCAGACACTCTTCGAGCTGTGTACATTAACCTCCGAACACAAAGCCCACTTACGGGGACGCCGACTTTCCCACAAAAAGATCAAGCATCTCCTCTCCTGCGGTTCGATGCCACCACCTGCAAAACGCCCAAAAATTGCCCAAAAAGTCATGGAACGCTGTGGTCTGGATCTCGAAGATATCCTCCAGGTGCCCGGCTTCTTCATCAACAAAAGAGGTTACCTGTCCTTTAAAGGGGCTGAAGGGATCATGCTCCCAACACGCGATGTAAACGGAATGATCCAGGCCATACAGGTCAGGAGTATGAAGGGCGCACAGGGCAAGTATCTGTGGATGAGC
>MDTC01217797.1_pt1 | contig 28716 bp, 31 predicted proteins | sample 811181 | NCBI WGS metagenome assembly MDTC01 (sample SAMN05326644, study PRJNA326480) | marine metagenome | isolation source: seawater | place: Pacific Ocean: North | collected 2011 | reverse complement strand
GCGACCATTGGAACGCTCCTGTATCTGGCGACTCAGGTTCGGCAGAATGTAGAGATTGCGAAGGCACAATTTGGTCATGGTCTTACTCAGCGGCTCTACGACCGATACTTCCTGACAGCCAAGGATAAAGAGTATGCCGAGTTCATCGGGAAAGACTGGTCGAGCGAGGAGTTGGAGGCGGTCGATAGAGTGCGAATATCAACCTTTACGGTTATGGTCTTTGTCGATTTGTTTGATGTTTACGACAAGGTGAAGCAGGGCCTCGTTGATCAAAAGCACCTCGATATTAGGGTTCATATGCTCCAGACAGGGATCTTTAAATCTGAACATGGTAAGCGATCTTGGTTGTTTTGGAAGGCCACGAGGGATCAGGAATTTATCGAATGGTTTGAGCGTGAGATTCTCCATGCGAGTAGCAAAGGTTTTGAAAATCTCAAGAAAGAGGGGCTTGATCAAGGACCAGCGCTTAACTTTCATCGCGAATAACCGAATGTTTGGATCGGGAATTTAATATAGGGCAGGTTATGAGCAAGTCGGTTTCAATATTTGTGGGTCTTATGCTCGGTCTTGCCTTCGGCGCTAGCCTATCCTACTCTGGATCTTCCGTATTGAAGGGCGTTCTTCTTCTCACTGAGCCACTCGGATTAATTTGGATCAACGCCATACGGATGACAGTCATTCCTTTGTTGGTAGCGTTGCTGGTTACCTCGATAGCCGGTCGCAGAGAAACAGGCTTGGTCGCGAGGATCGGCATTCAAACCTTCGGGCTTTTTTTCTTTTTGGTTGCGATCTCCGGGCTCACCGCCTTGGTGGTCGCGCCATACTTGTTGCAGAGTATTGCTATTAGTCCGGACGCTGTTGAGATCCTTATAACGTCGGAGGCCTCGAATAGCGAAAGATTCCAGAACTTACCGAATTTTAAAGACTGGCTGGTCAATCTGATTCCGGTTAACCCGATTGCGGCTGCTGCTGAGGGAGCCCTTCTCTCATTAATGATTTTTACAGGACTCTTTTCCTTGGCATTATCTTCGTTGCAGATAGAGGTAAAAGATACTGTAATATCAGTTTTCGTTGGGATTAAAGAAGCCATGCTTGTGCTAATTGGTTGGGTCATGGCGTTCGCACCAATCGGTGTTTTCTCTCTTGTCTTTTCATTCTCATCCTCCCTTGGGGTTTCCGCAATCGCGGCATTGAGTTCATTTGTTTTCATTGCTGTCTGTCTCGTTCTCTTGATAACGGGTTTTCTTTATCCAATTGCGGTAGTAGGTGGGGGTGTTTCGTTGAGAAAATTCGCCTTTTCATGTCTCCCGGCACAGGTGGTGGGGTTCAGTACACGCTCTTCTGTCGCTGCGCTGCCAGCTACGTATACGGCAACAAAGTCGCTTGGAATCTCGGCGGATCTTTCCGGTGTCGTGCTCCCACTTGCGATAGCGTTTTTGAAGTACGCGACTCCTGTGGCTCGAACGACGGGGGCATATTTTATTGCGATGCTCTACGGTATAGATCTCGCATTTTATCTGTTGTTTATTCTAGCAGCCTCTATATCGTTGCTTAGTTTTTATACGCCAGGCATCCCAAGTGCTAGCCTACTTATAATGACGCCGATATTCTTAAGTCTTGGTCTTCCGGTCGAAGGGATTGGTATTTTGATTGGTGTTGATTTTATTGTTGATATGTTTTTAACGATGTCTAATGTCACGGCAAACATCGCAACAGTAACGGTTATGTCGCGAAAGGATAAGTCAAATGTATGAAGCCAATTGGCTTTCAATCCTCCCGCCGATTTTGTCAATTTTTCTTGCCATACTATCGCGTCAGGTAATTTTTTCGCTCGGCTTCGGTATATGGATCGGTTACTGTATATATGAGTCAGCGAATCCTTTGACGGGTGCGGCACTCGCTCTCGATGGCGTCATCGGCGTTTTCAGTGATGCAGGCGATACCAGAGTTATTTTATTTACTTTATTGGTAGGGGCGTTGATCGCCACGATTGAGGTGACCGGTGGAGTGCGGGGTTTCATTAATTTGTTGCAGCGCAATAAGTGGGTGAGAAACGGTAGACAAGCGCAGTGGTTGGCTTACTTCACGGGTGTTTTTATTTTCATAGAGTCAAATATTACACTTTTAGTGGCAGGTGCGGTTTCGAGACCGCTTTTTCGTGAGTACAAGCTTTCGGCGGAAAAGCTAGCTTATATAATAGATTCTACTTCAGCGCCCGTCTGCGTATTACTTCCGTTTAACGCATGGGGTGCTGTCATTATCAGTTTGTTGGTAAGTGTAAATATTGAGAGTCCGATCGAAACTTTTATTGGTGCAATCGCGTTTAACTTCTACCCTATTGCAGTGCTGCTGGTTTGTGCGTTTGCCATATTAAAAAATGTAGAAATTGGTCCTATGAAAGTCGCGCAGAATCGTGCGCAGGCTGTCTCTCAAGTCAGCAACAACCGGTATCGCGCGGAGGATGAAAATTTTGATGAAAAGGGTTCTGAGGGTGCCGCGATTTTCATGTTGGGACCGATACTTGTCCTAGTGCTTTGTATGCCACTATTTTTATTGCTGACAGGAAACGGGAGTATTACGGAAGGATCTGGGTCCAAGTCGGTACTGTGGGCTGTGATTAGCGCTTTATCTTTTTCATGGATCCTTACACTTACTACTGGGGTTTGTTCTGCAGCGACATTAAAAAGCGCGTTCCTCACTGGCACCTCTGATTTAATGCCTGTCGCAACCACGTTGATGCTTGCGCTTGCACTCGGGGACGTCGCTAATCTTCTTGGAACTGGGCCATATATCGCACAGCTGGCAAGCGAGACGTTACCTTTGATTTCGTTGGTTCCATTGTTGTTTCTTATTTCTTCATTTATTGCATTTTCTATCGGGTCAAGTTGGGGCACCTTTGCCATTATGATACCAATTGGTCTCAATATAGCCTTGGCTCTCGATGTTTCCACATCGCTATTTTTGGCGGCTGTTCTCTCGGGAGCCGTTTTTGGTGATCACGCTTCACCTATAAGTGATACCACTGTTGTTGCATCTATGGCATCAGGAAGTGATCATATTAGCCATGTGAGAACGCAGTTACCCTATGCCCTTATAAGCGGGATGATTGCAACTATAGCCTTTCTGGTTACAGGGATTTTTGTTCTGTAAAGTTTAATTATTGAATGAGGTTCAAGGTGAGAAATAGTGACCTATAGACGAATTGATTGTAAGGAAGCTTTTGAAATCATTCAGCTAGGCGGAACCGTTGTCGATGTGAGGGACGAGTCATCTTTTAAGTCTGGGCACATCGATGGAGCAATCCACATTGATAACTCGAGTTTAGCTGTTTTTATTGAAGAAACCGATTTAAGTGTGCCTCTAGTCGTTTACTGTTATCACGGCAATATGAGTCAAGGGGCTGCAGCCTATTTTATTGAGCAGGGCTTTGAGCAAGCGTCTAGTTTAGATGGCGGTTATGAGGCTTGGGAGGAATTTAACAAAGGTATGCGTACTTAAGTTTCACCTCGGCTCTTTTCAAAAGTGCGCTTTGCTGTCATTGCAGTCACCATAAAAATAAGATTGAGCATAGACCATGAAAATAACTCGAGCATCCACAATGGGTGCGCGCTTTGGTCTAATTGTTTTGCGGTTATTATAAGCCCAACCCAAATAGCGAGTGCGATCAAGGGAGAAATTGCGCACGCTTTCCATCCTCCGGACCACTGACGCATTGCGGCCAGTGGAAGGGCGGCGCTGCAGGCAAGAGTGGCAAGGACAAACCCTATTATCACATAGACCCAAATGGGTTCGTCGGAAGGGATCGTAATTGAGTCAAATGTTTGAGCGAACACGGAGGGCATGTTGAGATTTACGAGAAAGAATATACTAGTCAAGCTCAAAAACTCCTGAACTTTCATTTTAGCTCTATTAAGCATTTTTGATTCCCTGCTCTGATGTCTGGACCACTGTACAACGCGAATTCGGTTGAGTAAACAGCGAAAAATTGTGATTGGACAATCTCTTGCCTCACAATTTGCTTTCATTTAACCAAATGTCACTCGCTTCAAGAGCGTTCTTCAGCGCACGCTGACTGGTCTCTGTGCTTTGTCCGAGCGACTTCAAGGCACGATTGGCGCCAAAAAGTGACCATATGTTGTGCGGGTGGTCTTCTAAATCTATTGAATATTGTTGATGAGCCGCTTCGAAGGCACCTAGGGCTTGATATGCCGCTCCAAGCCAGTGCCGTGGCGAGAATGGTAAAGGCTCAGGCTCATCGTAATTAAGGGCATCATAGTATTCTGTCGCTTTACGAAACGATTTAGCAGCGCCTTCAATATTGCCTGACTCCCACAAAATTTCGCCCTCTAAGATGCCAGCGAGGGCGCCGATAATGTCCTTGCCATCGTGAAACCTGAACCGAGCAGTTGTTGTATTCGTTGACTCCCACAAACTGCTCAGTGTTTCCGAAGCCTCGGTTGTGTTCCCAAGTTTGAGTGCTGCATATCCTTGAGAAAATTCATACATTGCATGGTTTACTTCACCATTAGGCTCATCACTTAAGTTAGCTATTTCATCAAACCGACCAAATCTAATTAGGCTCATCGCATGCATTGCTGTATTACCGTTGAGCTTCGCTAAATCTTTTGCGGCTTGGATAGAGGTGGCACTCTCACCACCCATCGCGGCGGCATAGTAGAGCATTGTTAAGTTATGCGTTGGATAGATCGCGAAACCCTCGCCGATAGCTGCTTTTTGATCTGAGTGCCACGCCAACGTGTTCGCTCGAATCGCTTCTTGCCACAGGCCGAGCTCGTTCCACGTGTGGGACGGCATATGATTAATGTGACTAGCGCCGGGTATTGAGTTCCCCAAATATCTTGCGCATGGCGCGGCAAGTTCCGGGGTGGGGGTGGATTCAGTGGCGTGAACATAGAGATGACAAGCACCGGGATGGGACAGGTCTTTGCTGAGTACATCCTCTAATACGCCATGAAGCCTAATCACATTTGGATCTTCAAGTGACCGATACCCTCGGCGCTCCTCCAGTAAAAAAAGCGCGTCCGCATAAAGCGTGGCGATTTCTAAATTCTTAGGATACTTAATATACAGGTCTGCCATAGCATTTGCGTATAACTGGTCCTGAACCCGTCTGTTAACAGGGTCAAAGTTTTCTATGTAACGACTGTCAAGCGCCTGAATCATATCGGCTTCGAGTTGAGATGCTTCGCTAAGTTTTGCTTTGGCCTCTTTTAGTTTTGCAAACGCACGAGGTGCGTCGCTTGAAGTCATCGCCCCGTTTAAATAAGATCCCCACGCCCAAGATTCTCCCCAAAGGCATATTGCGCAATTAGGGTCCGCCTTCTGAGCTTCTCTAAAAGAACGAGCAGATTCAATTTTTGCAAAGGCGTACATCAGTTGAAAGCCTTGATTAAAATACTGTTGTGCAAGTTCGGAATTAGAGGATATTTCGAAATGAAAATCACCCATTGCTGATTCAAAGAGCGGCATATGGTTCGAGAACTGATTTGGATAGTCAGGGGCTTCTTGTGCGTTGCTTGCGCCCACAAGTACAAAAAGTCCGATGGCAATCGTGCAAGCTTTTAAATATCTTTTAATAGTGTCCATTTTTATACTGAATCCTTATTGAACCGCGCTAGGATCTAGGTCGATTGAAATTAATTCCTTTTAAAATATTGGATTACGAATCTCTTTAGTCATCTCGTAACGCTCCAAAAAAAGCGTTGAGTTCGTTTACGTAGGTCACGGGTTCTTCTAATGCAGCAAAATGTCCGCCGCTGGGCAGAACGTTCCAATACCGTAAGTCATAGCCAGCTTGAACCCATGAGCGAGGGCTTATATAAATTTCATTGGGAAAGATAGACACGCCAGTAGGGACATCTATATAACTGATTGGTTTGATCGGTGGGACGACTCTGTTCTCATAATAAATGCGCATAGACGAATCTATGTTTTGATTAAACCAATAGATCGCAATGTTGGTGAGTAGCTTGTCATGGCTTATACGATCGCTAAGGCGCCCTGTTTCTGCGGCATCGACATCGCTCCATCCGTGGAACTTTTCGAGAATCCAGCCGGCTAAACCAGCTGGCGAGTCAGTAAGGCCGTACGCCGCGGTCTGGGGCTTTGTTTCTTGCAAAGAGTGATATCCTCTTTCCGTTAACATAAAGGTTTGCCTGTCTTGTAGCAGCGCGCCCTCTTCGCTACCGATGTCGCCGGCCACCTCTTCGTCCTCAGGCGGCGACGCTATTACCATATTCGTGTGCAAGCCAATGAGTCTGTCTGGGTAAGTATTGGCAATGTTTCTATTGATGACGGCCCCCCAGTCACCACCTGCGATAGCGTACTTTTCATAACCTAACTGCTGCATGAATTTAGCAAAAAGATTAGCGATTTTTTCCGGGTTATAACCAGGCCTTATCGGAGCCGAAGAAAATCCGAAACCTGGTAAAGATGGAGCGATCACGTGATAGGCATCTTTTGCTGACAGGCCAAACTGTTCTGGAGAAGTTAAGGGTAAAATAATGTCAGTAAACTCACTAATTGAGCCTGGCCATCCATGCACGAGGAGGAGGGGGATTGCGTTCTTATTGTTTGATCTCTGATGAATAAAGTGTAGATCAATATCCTCGACAAGCATCTTATAATGATCAAGCTCATTCAAAGCTGCCTCTTGCTTTCGCCAATCAAATTCATTTTTCCAGTATTGTATGACTTCGCTCACATAATTCAGTTCCGCTCCGTATTCCCAATTTATTCCGTTCAATTGATTTGGCAGTCTCGTCAATAATAATCGGTCTTGAAGATCTTGGATTGCGTTTTGCGGAATGTCTATAGTAAAGGGGCGTGAGCTTTCTGGCATATTAAACTCCGTTTGGCTTATTGCAGCTTGCGCAAATAAAGTTGAAACAAAAAAGCTATTAACAAGGCAGAGCAAAAAAAAATAAAGAGAAGAATAATTTTTTGCCTGATATTTTTGCGTATGCATTTCTTTTCTCCTGTAATCCATTCTTGGCGGCAGTAGCGCCTTTAATTAAAAAGTCAGATCAGCCGCAGTCTTGCAAGCAGCATTCTATTATCTCAACAGCTTCATCAATTTCAGAGACTGAAATATTGAGCGGAGGCAACAGCCGAATATAATTTCGGCCCGCCTTCACAAGCAATAACTTTTTCTCCTCTGCTAATTTCACAATGTCGCTTGCATCTTTGTGAAAACCAAGTCCGATCATAAACCCCATGCCATCGACATCTCTCAGCAACTTGGGGTATTGACGCAATAAAGTCTCTAGCTTGGCGAACAGATACTGACTTCTCTTTTTTACATCGTTAAGAAAGTTTGGGCTCAATATCTCATCCAAAACAGCATTGGCTGCTGCAGCGGCCAATGGGTTGCCACCAAATGTGCTCCCGTGGGTGCCCGGAGTCATAGCCGCAGCAATATTTTCTGTCGCTATGCATGCGCCTATCGGGACTCCACCGCCCAAACCTTTTGCTGTCGCTAATAAGTCAGGCTGTGTCCCGAGCTCTTGGTAGGCATAAAGAGATCCGCTGCGCCCAACCCCGGACTGAACCTCATCAAAGAAGAGCAACAAATTGTTTATCTTGCAGAGATCTTTTATCTCGGCAAGGTACTCCTTCATGGCGACCCGAATACCTCCCTCGCCTTGGATGGGTTCTATTACAATGCCCGCTGTCATGTCATTTATCTTGTTTTTTAAGTCATTTACATTGCCGTACTCGACCTGATCGAATCCACCGTCACCGTGAAGAAAGCCTTGAGTTTGGGATGGATTATTCGCGAGAGCTAATGCACCAAGGGTCCGTCCATGAAAAGCACTCGTCAGTGAAATAATTCTATTTTTCTGCTCATGCCCCTTACTATAAAAATATCGCCTGATAATCTTAATCCCAGCCTCGATAGCCTCTGTGCCCGAGTTGCAAAAGAAAACACGGTCAGCGAATGTGTTGGCAATCAATTTTTGAGCTAAAGTTTCAGCTTGCGATATGCGATACAGGTTTGAACTATGCCATAGCCTCTCAGACTGATCTTGCAACGCAGCAATTAATTTGGGGTGACAATGCCCTAGGCTATTTACTGCTATTCCAGTTGTAAAATCCAGATAACTTTCGCCTGCGGTGGATGTGAGGTACGAGCCTTTACCAAAAACAAATTCAAGTTTTGGGTCGCCATAGTTTCGCATTACACCAGAGATTTTTTGGCTTGAAGAGTTCATTTTATGGCCTGAGGCAACATTGTTAAGTATTAGATATTCTTAGATTAACCTTATGTAGAGTAGGGAAGTTTACTTAAGGACAGTGTATCATGTTACTCGTAACGGTTAGACTTTTCAAAGCGGGGTTTGTTGGTTATGTTTTTCAAGACTATGAAGTCAACTGAGATGCCAAGTGCTTCTGATGTGATTAAGGATCGGACAGACTCGGCGGTATTCTCTGATATTCATTATGTTCTTGGTACGCGAATTTGTGCTCCTGTACCAGATCATTTAGACGAAGCTGTTTTGGCGCTTGGCTGTTTTTGGGGGAGCGAGAGATTGTTCTGGAAAGTTGAAGGTGTCTACAGCACAGCCGTCGGTTACGCTGGTGGCGTTACGGTTAATCCGACCTACGATGACGTATGCACCGGAATGACTGGCCATACCGAGGTGGTTAAGGTTTTTTTCGATTCAAGTAAAGTGAGTTATGAGGATCTCTTGCTAGTGTTTTGGGAGGCACATGATCCTACCCAAGGTATGAGACAGGGAAATGACGTTGGCACGCAATACCGGTCAGCTATATACGCGACTAATCCTCAGCAAAAAGCAACGGCCTTGAGTAGTCGCGAAGTTTTTCAACAAGCACTTACTCAAAGCGGTTATTCTCGGATAACGACAGAGATCGATGACTTGCAGACATTTTATTATGCCGATGATTTTCATCAACAGTATCTAGCTAAAAATCCTAACGGTTACTGTGGGTTGTCTGGTACCGGTGTATGCTATGTTTCAGAATCTGCTGAATGATCGCATCAGTTTGATAAGCAAATGGCAATTGCGAGGTGAGTAAATGTCACCCACAAAAAAAATAGATCCGTTAGTTATTGCTATCTCGTCACGCGCGCTTTTTGATCTATCCGACAGCCACAGAGTTTTTATGGAAGAGGGGCTGGAGAGCTATCATCGGTATCAAGTTGATCGTGAAGAAAAGCCGCTTGAGCCTGGCGACGCGTTCGCTCTTGTGCAAAAGTTATTGCAACTAAATACATTGTTAGAAGAATCACCCGTAAAGGTTATTTTACTTTCAAGGAATAGCGCAGATACCGGGTTAAGAATATTTAACTCCATACAGCATTATCAGTTGGACATTACTCAGGCTGCGTTTACTGGCGGGGAGAGTCCATATAAGTATGTCTCTGCTTTTGACAGCCATTTGTTTTTGTCGGCAGATGGCGCTGATGTTCGGTCCGCTCTTGACCTTGGTGTAGCCGCAGCAACCATTTTACCCTCAAAAAAAACTACCTCTGGTAGTAATACCTTAAAGATAGCCTTTGATGGCGATGCTGTTTTATTTGCAGATGACTCTGAAAAGATATACAAGCGCCAAGGACTAGACGCGTTTACTGAAAACGAGATCAACTCGGCCAATACACCTATGAGTGGAGGGCCCTTCAAGCCGGTATTAAGTGCGCTACAGCAAATTCAAATGGCATTCGCCCCGGGAGACTCGCCCCTAAGAACATGCCTCGTTACAGCGCGCGCCGCGCCGGCTCACGAGCGCGTTGTAAAAACGCTGAGGGCTTGGAATATTCGAATCGATGAGTCGCTTTTCTTGGGCGGGCTAAGCAAGGGGGAGTTTTTGAGAGCGTTTGATGCTGACGTTTTCTTCGACGACCAGGAGGGGCATTGTGAATCGGCTCGCGATCATGTCGCGACTGGCCATGTTCCCTCTGGGATAGCAAACGAGTAATGGTTTCGATTTGTATAAAGCAAGCTAAGGAATTTGTTACTCTCTCACTTATTTATATGACTTTTATTGTTAGCATTTGGGATATCAACTATGGAAATTGCTTGTTTAGATTTAGAGGGCGTTCTGGTTCCGGAGATTTGGATTGGTTTTGCTGAAAAAACCGGTATTGAAGAGCTAAAGGCAACAACACGAGATATACCAGACTACGATGTGCTAATGAGACAGAGGCTACACTTGCTCAAAGAACACAATCTTGGTCTATCAGATATTCAAGCGGTTATTAATGAGCTGGAACCATTACCGGGCGCTTTAGAATTCGTTACCTGGTTAAAGCAGGACTTTCAACTAATTATCTTATCAGATACGTTTTACGAATTTTCTAGACCTCTTATGGAGCAATTAAATTTTCCAACATTGTTTTGTCATAGATTAATTTCTGATGCGAATGGACGTATTACAGACTACAAGCTTCGGCAGCCAGACCCAAAGCGTGCCTCGGTAAAAGCGTTGCATGATTTAAATTTTCGGGTTATCGCGTCGGGAGACTCCTACAACGATACCAGCATGCTTGAAGAAGCGGATGCAGGAATTCTTTTTAGAGCCCCGGAAAATGTGATAGCTGAGTTTCCACAATATCCGGCGGTTGCACAGTATTCAGATTTAAAGGCAGAATTTATAAAGGCGAGTAGCAGCTTATTTGATTAATTTATTCGATGAGGAGGCTACCACAGGCACACAAAAGCGTGATGGTTTCCCTTATGTTATCGGAGTCCAGGTAGCCCTCGAGTTTCGAAATTTCAATGCGACTGGCTTCGCATATTATTTTTAAAGATCGCTCATGCAGTCTGTCAAAAATGAAGGCCTCGCCGTCTGCAAATAACATTATTTCATTATTGTCTCCGTAAGAATAAGCGAATCTCGAGTGTGGGCTCCTTTTTAGCGTCGACCCGTTCTCAATCTTTTTATCACAATTATCATTCGAGGCCTCCACAAGGTTTGGATATTTTGGCTGTGTCATATGGCAACCAAACCATGTCAAAAAATGACTTTTATTGTCGACCATGCTTTTAATTCTTAGATAACTTTCCGAAAGGTCGTCGTTGCTTATTTCAGAAATATTCTCAGGGATCTTTTCGCGTCGGTCGACAAACCTCTCTTCAATATTAATGTTCTCAGCAAGGAAATCTGTAAATCCTTGAAGCATTTCGACCATCGACGGTGCTCGAAAACCAACCGAGTAACAGACACTGTCATTAATTGACGTACCCCAATGAGAAAATTTTGGAGGGATGTATAACGCGTCTCCCTCTTCAACTAAAAATTCCTCCGCCGTCTGAAAGTCTGCGAGTATCGATAGGTTCGTATCTGATGCAAGTAGAGAGTCGCTTCCACAGCGTTGTCCGATTCTCCATTTTCGCGACCCTTTCCCTTGTATCAGGAATACATCATAATTATCGAAGTGCGGCCCGACGCCACCACCGGGCGTAGCAAAAGACACCATAGTGTCGTCGATACGCCATCTGGGGATAAAATCAAAGAGGGTCTGTAACTCGAATATTTTTTCGTTTACTTGATCTACGCTCTGAACAAGTAGGGTCCAGTTATTTTTTGGCATTTCAGCAAAATCGGATTCTTGAAATGGACCGTTTTGGAGACGCCAGGATGATCCGATTTCGGTGTTTTCTTTGTGCTCAATGATTCTTGCATCAAGAAATTCCTCGCAGGCAAGACCTGCGAGCTCGTCTGGTGAAATAAGAGCGCCGTGATGCTCTATAAACCCTTTTAGAAGCTTGGGTTTTTTCTGCCAAGTTTCTTTCAAAAACGTGGTTCGGTTAAAGGATGGGCTTATTCTAATTTTCGCGCTCAAATGCTTTTAGCCTGATCTATAGCGTTTCCTAAATAGGTCCTTGGAGTGAGAGCTTTGAGTCTATTTCTTTCGGCCTCGGGAATGTCTAGAGTTTGAATAAAGTCCTCGATGGTTTCCCGGGTAATCGCTTTACCCCGTGTAAGTTGTTTAAGTTTCTCGTATGGCTCTTTGATCCGATACCTTCGCATTACTGTCTGGATCGGTTCGGCAAGAACTTCCCAACAGTTATCCAAGTCTTTTGCAATGATGTCTGGAGAGATAACAAGTTTCTCTAGGCCTCTAAGTGTCGAGCGATAAGCGATTGTGCTATAGGCAAAACCAGTACCAATGTTTCGGAGTACCGTTGAATCTGTGAGATCTCTTTGCCAGCGAGATACCGGAAGTTTTTCAATTAAATGATTAAAAATACTATTGGCTAGACCGAGGTTGCCTTCTGAGTTTTCAAAATCTATTGGGTTTACTTTGTGTGGCATAGTCGACGACCCTATTTCTCCTGCGATCGTTTTCTGGCTAAAATATCCAAGTGAAATGTAGCCCCATATATCTCTGTTTAAGTCAATCAAAATGGTATTGAATCGAGTGAACATCGAAAATAATTCGGCGAGATAGTCGTGGGGTTCGATTTGAGTTGTGTAAGGATTTACCTCTAGGCCAAGACCTGTAATAAAAGATCTCGAGACCTCAGGCCAATTTATTTCTGGGTAAGCTGAATAGTGCGCATTGTAATTACCAACAGCTCCGTTCATTTTGCCTAGAATCACTGAGCTCTCAATTTGTGTAATCTGACGTCGTAACCTTTGCGCAACGTTCGCAAATTCCTTTCCCATTGTCGTGGGCGATGCAGGTTGCCCGTGCGTTCGTGATAAAAGTGCCTGTTCGGAATACTTCTGCGCATATTCTGTAATCTTTTCATCTACTGACTTCAGTAAGGGCACCAGAACTTGATCTCGTGCATTTTTTAGCATTAACGCATATGCCATATTATTGATATCTTCTGAGGTGCAAGCGAAATGAACAAACTCTAAATGATTTTTTAGTTCTTCTTTGAGAAGCGGTGTGTTGTTGATTTTGTTTTTAAGGAAATATTCAACGGCTTTTACATCATGATTCGTGGTTGATTCAATTTTTTTAATTTCTTCAGCGTCTTCAATGCAAAAAGATTCATAAAGGCTTTCAAGCTCGGCGATTGTTGTCGCATCAAGGGAAGGGATTTCAGAGATGCTTGGCTCTTCTGATAAGCGTATCAACCATGCTACTTCAACTTGGGTCCGGAATTTCGTCAATGCAAATTCGCTAAAAAACTCGCCAAGCTCTGCGCAGTGGCGGGAATACCTGCCGTCTAATGGAGAAATTGACATTAACTGACTGCGCAGTTCATGGTCCATGAGTGAATCCTTTGTTAGCGCTATTTTATTAATTTTTCAAAGTCAAAAGCTGAGTAGCAGAAATAAACATTATACCTTTGAAACTGGCATCAGTGCCAAAATTTCTCAATAATTCCTGCTCCCAGGCATAACTCCCCGTCATAGAAAACAATATATTGTCCGGGTGTAACTGCGCGCTGGGGATCTTCAAAGATAACTTCAACTCGTCCATCAGCTAGGGTGCAGACTTGGCACTTTTGATCAGTTTGGCGGTACCTAATTTTCGCATAGCAATCGAGTGGAAAGGTTGGGGTTAACGAAATCCACTTCGGTTGGGATGTGATTAGCTTTTTTGAAAACAAACGGGGGTTATTCTTGCCCTGACAAACAATCAGTCGATTGTTTGTCAGGTCCTTATCGACTACATACCATGGACTCTCTGGATGTCCCTCTAGCCCTCCAATTCCAAGACCCTGCCTTTGTCCATAAGTGTGATACATGAGGCCTGAGTGCTCTCCTATGATCTTACCTTTTGTAGTCTCGATCATGCCTGGTTGGGCAGGGATGTATTGTTGTAAAAAGTCTTTAAATTTACGCTCACCGATAAAGCAGATGCCCGTGCTATCCTTTTTCTTATGGTTGTTCAAGTTGAGGCGAGCGGCAATCTCTCTTACCTCAGTTTTTTCTAATTCTCCGACAGGGAATAAGCTCCTCTTGAGGCTTTCTGTCTCAACCTCACATAAAAAATAACTTTGGTCTTTTTGTGAATCACTCCCTTTGAGTAAATGAGTGCCTCGGGCATCGGTTCTCTTTCGCACATAATGACCTGTTGCAATATAGTCAGCACCAAGTTGCTGTGCGTGTATGAGGAACGCTTTAAATTTGATTTCTCGATTGCACAACACGTCTGGATTTGGCGTACGTCCTGCACTGTATTCCTTTAAAAAATGTTCAAAAACTTCATCCCAGTACTCAGCTGCAAAACTGGCCGTATGGCACTTTATTCCGTAGCGTTCGCAGACGCTTTGCGCATCCTCGAGGTCTTGTTGCGCGGTACAGTATTCTGTGCCATCGTCTTCGTCCCAATTCTTCATGAAGAGTCCTTCGACAACATATCCTGCCTCGAGCAGCAGGTGAGCTGCCACCGATGAGTCAACGCCTCCGGACATACCAACAATTACCTTTGCTTTTTTGTTCAAGGTACTTTCCAATTTATTAAACTAAACAATGGTATTCTCAACTGTTAGAGGAAACCGGTGCCCACGCAGGTAGTCATCAATATTGCTCAAAACGAGGGGGCTACGCAACTTGTCGGCTCGTTTGGTTATTTGTTCGTGATTGAGCCAGACAACACTAAGGATATCTGGGTCAAGAGCGTGACCGATATTTTCCTCCATGGGTTCTGCAATAAAACAGTGTCGAATATAATGAATCTCCGAACTTTTCGCGATATAGTGATAAATACCGAGAAGGTGGGTAATTTTCACTATCCAATTGGTCTCTTCGAATGTCTCTCGTATCGCGGCATCGATGAGACTCTCCCCGAACTCAAGATGGCCGGCTGGTTGATTGTAAACTTTTACACCGTCTTGTAGCTCTTCAACCATCAGAAATTCATCTTTTCTCGGTACAATGGTGGCTACTGTGATGTGGGGCTGTTTGTCCATATTGAGGGTCTTGTGCGGTGATTAATTGCGACTGTAGCAAAACTTAATAATAAGCCATAATACCGGAAGAGAGGGTGCATATCTCTCCACTGTGATTAAAATTCGAAAAATTTCAAAGTACAGGGCGATGTTTTTATGAGCAAATTGACTCACCTCGATGAGAGTGGAAGTGCAAGGATGGTGGATGTTGGTGAGAAGCTCATTACTGAACGGCTGGCGGTTGCAAGTGGGTTTGTTTCTATGTCCGCAGATGCATTAAGCATGGTGTTAGAAGCCTCGAACAAGAAAGGAGATGTTTTAGCCATAGCGAGAGTCGCGGGAATACAGGCAGCCAAACAGTGCTCGAACTTGATCCCGTTATGTCACCCGTTAATGCTTGATTCAGCCAAAGTAAACCTTGAACTAGGTACAGACGGTATAAAAATTGAGGCAATCTGCAAGATCTCGGGGCGAACGGGGGTTGAAATGGAAGCCCTTACAGCGGTGAGTGTAGCCGCGCTAACGATCTATGACATGTGCAAAGCTGCAGATAAGGCAATGATAATAAGAGATATTCAGCTAGAGCGTAAAGTTGGTGGACGAGGCGGGGAGTATCAAAAGGATCAAGGACTATGAGTTTTGAGGTAAATATTCTTTATTTTGCCTCTGTCCGCGAGGCCATGGGGTGTAGCGAGGAAAAAATTGAGCTTCCCAGCAGTAAAGTTTGTGTTTCAGAGTTGGTTGACCTGTTAGTTGCACAAAACAAAAGGTTCCGGGAAGCTCAAAATGCAGGTGTGGCACGCCTGCTGGTAGCCGTGAATCAGGAGCTTGCAACAGATGCGACCGTTGTTCGCGAGGGTGACGAGGTCGCGTTCTTTCCACCAATGACCGGGGGATGAGATGATAGAGGTTCGTGAGCATGATTTTGATATCGGGATCGAGTACGACAATATAAGAAAATTATCGGGCGACGCAGGTGCGATAGTAACGTTTTGTGGCCTCGTAAGGGAGTTTTGTTCTAATGAGACTGAATCAGATCAGTCGATTAGGAGTCTTTTGCTAGAGTGCTATCCTGGAATGACGGAGAAGTCACTACAAAAGATCGAATTAGACGCACGGCGGCGCTGGGACTTGCTCGAAGTTCGAATTATCCATCGGATAGGGCTTCTGAAACCGAAAGATCAAATTGTTTTTGTTGGCACCGCTAGCGCTCATCGGATCTCTGCATTTGAGTCAGCTATGTTCATTATGGATTTTCTCAAAAGCAATGCGCCATTCTGGAAAAAAGAGAATGGGAAGGCAGAGAGCAAATGGGTGCAGGCTCGCGATGTGGATGCTAAGGCACTTCAGCGCTGGTCTGTTTAAATATTAAGGATCACTGATTCGCCGGGTTTTAGATCGCCTAAGGACCAATGTGCGATTGATGTTCTCACTAGTCGCAGAGTCGGAAAACCAATTTTAGCAGTCATTCGCCGGACTTGTCTGTTTTTACCCTCATTTAAAGTTATTTCAATCCAGCTTGTTGGTATTTGCTTACGTTTGCGGACGGGTGGGTTTCTGTCCCACAGGTTTGGCGAGGGTATGATACGACAAGAAATTGCTCTTGCAAGGCCGTCTTTTAAAGCTACGCCTTTTTTTAGGAGCTCAACTTGTTGTTTTTTAATATCCCCTTCAACCTGAACCGCGTAAACCTTATTCTTTTTGTATTTAGGATCTGAGATCTCCGATTGCAATTTTCCATCTTTGGTCAAAACTAAGAGACCCTCTGAATCTTTATCAAGCCTGCCTGCTGGATAAAAACCGGGTTCTTCGATAAAGTTTTTTAAAGTCTTCGTATCAGAGTCTGAAGTGAATTGTGAGAGAACTCCGTAGGGTTTGTTCAATAGTATAATGCGCGTCAAATGTTTTCGATCGCTTTGCTGATTAATCGGACTGGCTGTCTTGCGACGCCAAGGTTTCTGCGGTTTCAACGGTTTCGATATCCGAGACAGCGATTATGTTCACTGCATGAAGTCCTTTCTCGCCTTTGGTGATATCGAAGGTTACTGGCTGCCCAGCTTTAAGCGTCTTATACCCGTCCATTGTTATTGCGGAATAGTGGGCAAAGAAATCTTCTTCTCCGTCCTCGGAAATAATAAAACCAAAACCTTTCGCATTATTAAACCACTTTACAACGCCCTGAGACATAGGCTGCTCCCCCTTAGCTTATTTTATTTTTTTTGCTTGCGAGGTTTTTATTTTTTTATCACCAGTGCTTTTAGAGGCACCGACTTTTTCACACTAGACTATGCTTGCCTCTATGTCAAAGGGATTAGGGGAGAATTTATAGTAAACTGACGGAGCATGTAAAAGGCATAAACTCGGATTTTTTCGTGATCTTATTCTTGGTTAGTATAGAATATACCTGCGACTCCTTGTGACGTCGATTTGTTGGTGTTGAAAGGAACAAGCATCAATCCGCATGCTCATAAAAGCACGGCATATCGGCGTACATGTATCCATCGTTGGGCACTAAAAGAAGCAATGTTTAGAGATTATTATGATTATTACTTCCCAAAATGATGAGGAGACTTATGACGATTTAGGGTCTGTTGCAGAAATTTCAAAGCCAGAACTAAAGCGCCCATCTCTCTATCGAGTGATACTGCTTAATGATGACTACACCCCAATGGAGTTTGTCATTGAGGTTTTGAAGATTTTCTTTGGGATGGACGCTGAAAAAGCGACCCAGGTGATGTTAAAGGTCCATACCGAAGGTAAAGGCGTATGTGGCGTATATACAAGAGATATCGCTGAGAGCAAAGCCGCTCAAGTCAATGATTTCTCAAAAAGCTCGCAACAACCTTTATTGTGCGAGATAGAAGTTGACGGTTAAGATTTAAAAATGGTAGCTCTGTTTTTTATACCAAGTCTCGCAGGATGAAGATATGCTCAATAAAGATTTAGAAAAAAGCCTCAATTCCGCGTTCCACAACGCAAGAGAAAAGCGTCATGAATTCATAACTGTCGAGCATCTCCTTCAAGGATTGTTGGAAAATGATAAAGCGCTCGAAGTCCTATTGGCTTGTGGGTGTGATCTAGTGTTGCTAAGCAAAGACATTGAGGATTTTATTGCTGAAGAGATGTCGGTCATAGACGTCAACGAAAAAGAGTATGACACCCAACCTACCTTGGGTTTTCAGCGAGTCTTGCAAAGAGCTGTGTTCCATGTTCAATCTTCAGGAAATAATGAAGTTTCTGGTGCAAATGTCCTTGTTGCAATTTTCGGCGAACAAGACAGCCAGGCGGTTTATTTTCTTGAAAAGCAGAATGTTTCGAGAATAGACGTCGTCAATTATATTTCGCACGGAGCCACTAAAGATGGTTCTAATAGGGATGAATTTAGTAGCTCCGGACAAGGTCAAACCGCCAATGGAACAGAGGAGAAAAGTAGTGCGTTGTCTCAATTCGCAGAAAATCTCAATCAGACAGCCAAAGAGGGAGCTATAGATCCGTTAATTGGTCGAGAAAAAGAAGTTCATCGGGTGGTTCAAGTTCTCTCGCGGCGCCAGAAGAACAATCCGCTCTTGGTCGGTGAGTCAGGTGTCGGAAAGACAGCGGTCGCAGAGGGCCTAGCAAAACTTATTGTGGATCAGGATGTGCCAGATGTGCTCGCTGATAGTGTTATATACTCTCTTGACCTTGGAGCATTATTAGCTGGCACAAAATATCGAGGCGATTTCGAAAAACGGTTGAAGGCTGTGTTGAAGGAGCTCAAAACTGAAAAAAAAGCAATTCTTTTTATTGATGAAATACACACAATAATTGGAGCGGGGTCTGTGTCTGGTGGTGTAATGGATGCCTCGAACTTGCTAAAACCTGCTTTAACTTCGGGTAACCTTAGGTGTTTCGGATCAACTACTTATCAAGAGTATCGGGGCATATTTGATAAAGACCGCGCACTGTCTCGACGCTTTCAAAAGATTGATGTTGACGAACCTGACGTCAACACAACTTATAAAATTTTGAAAGGACTGAAAACACGGTTTGAGGATCATCATGATCTCAGATATTCAGATAAAGCTTTGTTGGCGGCCGCTGAATTAGCTGGTAAATACATTAATGACAGATATATGCCCGATAAAGCAATTGATGTTATTGATGAAGCGGGGGCCTATCAGAGACTGCAGCCACCGAGCAAGCGGAAAAAACTCCTCCAAACCAGTGATATTGAGAAAGTCGTTGCTGTTATTGCAAGGATACCTCCGAAGCATGTCTCAAACTCTGACCTTCAGTCGTTAAAAAATCTTGAGAAAAACTTGAAGATGGTAGTTTTCGGTCAAGATGACGCCATATCGTCGCTCGCCAGTGCAATAAAGCTATCGAGAGCTGGCCTTGGCTCTGATGAGAAGCCTGTAGGCTCTTTCTTATTCGCGGGCCCGACCGGTGTCGGAAAAACCGAGGTTAGTAAGCAACTTGCAAAGATCTTAGGTATTGAATTACTGAGATTTGATATGAGTGAGTATATGGAAAGACATACGGTCAGTCGCCTTATTGGCGCCCCGCCAGGCTACGTGGGGTTTGATCAGGGTGGGCTTCTAACAGAAGCAGTAAGTAAAAACCCACATTGTGTTTTATTGCTTGATGAAATCGAGAAAGCTCACCCAGACGTCTTTAACCTTCTCCTTCAGGTTATGGACCATGGGACTTTGACTGACAATAATGGGCGGCATGCGGATTTCCGGAATGTTATTTTGGTAATGACGACGAACGCTGGCGCTCAAGAAATGGCTCGGTCATCTATAGGTTTTAGTGAACAAGACCACTCAACCGATGGCATGGAGATAATAAAAAAATCTTTTACCCCAGAGTTCCGAAATCGACTCGACGTAATTGTACAATTTGGGAGCCTCGGGAGAGAAACAATACGAACAGTTGTCGATAAGTTTCTTGTTGAAATGCAGGTTCAATTGGATGCGAAAAATGTCGCGCTTAAAGTTGAAGAGAGCGCAGTCGACTGGTTTCAACAGCACGGGTATAGCGAGTCCATGGGAGCGAGACCGATGGGTCGATTAATCCAAGATAAACTTAAAAAAGCTATCGCTGAAGATATCTTGTTCGGAAAGCTTTCGAATGGCGGTGGCGAGGTTATTGTCTCAGCCAACGATGATCAGATAAGTTTAAAGATACTTTCTCAAGCGGAGAAAAAAAGCGGCATCAAAAGCCCCTTTAAGGAAGTAAGTCAGTAAATGAGAGGAGGGTTTTTTACCGAGCTCGATAAGTGATTCTTCCCTTTGTTAGATCGTATGGTGTTAATTCGACTCTGACCTGGTCACCGGTAAGAATTCTAATATAGTTTTTTCGCATTTTGCCTGAAATATGAGCTGTGACGATGTGGCCGTTTTCGAGCTTTACTCGGAACATGGTGTTAGGTAGTGTATCAACTACCTCGCCTTCCATTTCTATTTGATCTTCTTTTGCCATTGATGAGCCTCGATCTAGTTAAGGCGCGCATTGTGCCCGATATTTATGAGATTAGCAAAACCTTAAATAGCTCCTAGCTATTTCGCCTTCAACCAACGGTTGCTTACTAGAAGCTCTATTGGGCGAAAATCAGTTTTGTACGACATTTTTTTACACTGCTTAATCCAATATCCTAAAAAGACATATGAAAGATTTAGAGATTCGGCTCTTTTTATTTGATAAAGGATCGCAAGATAGCCGAGTGATCGAGACGCTAGGGAAGTATCATAATAAGTATAGACAGCTGAAAGCCCATTCTCCAGATAATCGACAATGCTCACGGCACAAAGTGTATCGTGGTAACGTATTTTTATAAATTTTGTCGATGGTGTACGTATCGCGATGAAGTCTTGGAATTGTTCAGGGGTTGCGGGGTACATGTCTCCATCCCGATGTTTTGAAGCGATGTAGTTTTGGTAGAGTTGTATGCTTTCTTGATCGTCTAAGGTTTCGACTTCGGCTATTTTGAGGTCTTGATTCTTTCGCCAGACCCTTTTGAAACGGCTTGACCATTGGAAGTTTCTCACATCAATCCGGCATGGAACACAGGCTTTGCATGTTTTACAATCAGGCCGATAAATATGCGAGCCGCTTCGACGGAAGCCCACCTCACTGAGCTCGCTATTTATTTTGGGGGTGATGTGCGTGTTAGGTTCAATAAAAACTGTCCGCGCAAGCTGGTTCTCTCTATAACTGCACTGATGCTCTGGGGTACGATAAAGCTTAAGCGTCTTACTAGTTCCTGTTTGAGCGTTCATCGTACTTCTCATTTTGTTAGACTGCGATCAGCTGTTTTTGTCGTAAGCTTTTTTAACTCAGATAAAAAAAAATCTCTTGGCATAACTTCCGCACCCATTGACTGTAAATGTGGAGAGTGAACTTGGCAGTCAATTAGCTTTATTCCCCTTGTCTCCAAATGAGCAACGAGGGTCACTAATGCTATTTTTGATGCATCAGAAACTTTGCTAAACATAGATTCACCAAAAAATATTTCTCCTAAGATTACTCCATATAGGCCGCCGACTAATTGATTTTGACTCCATACTTCGACAGATAATCCGAACCCCTCGTCAAAGAGTTTGCAGTATGCTTTTTTTATTCCCTCAGTTATCCAAGTTTCAGAACCAATGTTTCGGGCCCCAGCACATGCCTCAACCACCTCTCTAAATTTTTTGTTGAAGCTCGTTTGCAACTTCTGTTGCTTGATTAGCTTTTGCAGGCTTTTTGAAATATGAAGGTTTTTGGGGCGGAGTACCATCCTTGGATTAGGCGACCACCACAGAATTGGCTGGCCGTGCTGAAACCATGGGAATATTCCGCGACGATATGCTGCGAGGATGCAGTTACTGGTCAAGCTTGATCCCGCCGCTAGCAAGCCGTTGGGCTCATTCATAGCAGCGCTCGGATCAGGAAAATCGGTACTTCCCGCAGGCAGAAAAACCAAATTGTTCATCAAGGGGTTAAAGCTCGTTATAAATCATCAAGAAATTTTTCAGCATCGAGGGCCGCCATGCAGCCAAATCCGGCGCTTGTAACGGCTTGTCGGTAAATTTGATCTGCAATGTCGCCCGCTGCAAACACTCCAGGAACGCTGGTCTGAGTCGCATTTCCGGTAATTCCGGTATTGACAACAACATAGCCATTACGCATCTCAAGTTGATTTTCGAAAATTCCTGAATTTGGGATATGGCCAATCGCAATAAAGACTCCATCGACTGTTATATTTTCGTGAGAATCATTTTTGGTGCTAGAGAGGATAGCTCCTGTGACGCCGCTCTCATCTCCAAGAATCTCATGGAGGGTATGGTTCCAGTGTATCGAGACCTTTCCCTCGGCTTCTTTCTCGAATAATTTCTTTTGCAAAATTTTTTCGGCTCGAAGGCTATCCCGCCTATGTACCAGTGTGACATGTGAGCAAATATTCGAAAGATAGAGTGCTTCCTCGACAGCAGTATTGCCTCCACCTATCACTGCGACCGGTTTTTCGCGGTAAAAAAAGCCGTCACAGGTTGCACACGCACTTACTCCTTTTCCCATGAAGGCCTCCTCTGATGGGAGCCCAAGGTATTGCGCCGACGCGCCAGTCGCGAGTATCAAAGCATCACAGCTGTAATTACCCATGTCCCCAGTGAGTGTAAAGGGACGAATACTAAGATCAAGAGCGTTTATTTGATCAAAAATTATATTAGTATCAAATCTTTCTGCATGTTTTTGCATCCGAATCATTAAATCTGGGCCTTGCAGGCCCTCCACGTCCCCTGGCCAGTTGTCTACGTCTGTCGTTGTTGTCAGTTGACCTCCTTGCTCTAACCCCGTGATTACGACTGGGTTCAGGTTTGCGCGCGCTGCGTAAACTGCCGCGGTATAGCCCGCAGGTCCAGAACCTAAAATAATAAGTTTGTGATGCTGTATGCCTTCCATAGGTTTTCCCTGTCTCAAAGTAGATAAATCGTCGTATATTTAATTCAATTTTACCTACAAATAACCGTTAAACATACTGTGATTACTGTTTGTTACAAGACAATAGTTTCGTGCTCAGAAAAAAAAATGCAAAGTTGCTTATAGGAACGTTTCAGTGACAAAAAAAACAAGTTCAGTTGCAGTCGAAGACACCGTTTTTCAGGTTGTTGTTCAAAGATTGGCAAGAGAGGGTTTTTTGATTGCTTGTTCGCTGAGCGGGCTGTTTTTAGTTTTGGCGCTCCTAACTCAGTCAAACAATGATCCGGGATTCAACACAACAGGAACTGCCGACGTGATGGAGAACGCAATGGGCGCCTCTGGTGCCTGGTTGGCGAGTCTGCTGCTATACCTGCTTGGGTACCTCGCTTATATGATTCCGGGGTTCTTGTTCTTTCAAGTTGGATCTTCGCTTCGAGACGGTAAAGATACATCTCCAATTTCTTGGCAGCTATTTGTGATCAAACTGTTCGGTTTTTTCCTGTTAATTCTTGCGAGCACTGGCTTAGCCGCACTTCACTTTGGTGTTGGACCACAATTGCCGTCGGCAGGAGGGATAATCGGTGCATTAATTGCGGATTTGTTAGTTCCAGCATTAGCACTTTTGGGCACTACTCTTGTTCTTTTCGGTTTCTTTCTGCTAGGCCTGACAATAACTGTAAACATTTCATGGTTGGCCTTTATTGACCGAGTGGGCCTGCTCTCAATCGAGCTGTCATCCCAGTCTGTCGCATTGGTTAAGCGAGCTTGGAGCAACAGGAGTAACAAACATGATGCCAAATTGCTTACAGAGACTCGGAAAAAGAAATTTAATGTGCAAATAGAGAAACAAAAGAAAAGAATCCCGCCAACGATTGAGATCCCTGATTTAAAAGTCTCTCCTCGCAGCGTGAGGGTTGAGAAAGAGAGGCAAGGCAGTTTGTTCACTAGCTCGAGCAGTGATACGTTGCCTGAAATTGGTTTGCTAGATGCTTGGCAGGAAACGAATGACTCTGGCTTTTCGAAAGAGTCGTTGGAAGCAATGTCCCGATTACTTGAACTTAAATTAAAAGATTTTGGGATTGAGATAGAAGTAACGGCCGTGAATCCAGGACCCGTGATTACCCGTTTTGAGGTCCAACCTGCACCCGGAATAAAAGTGAGTCGAATTAGTGCGCTAGCGAAAGATTTAGCGCGATCGTTGGCGCTTGTTTCGGTCAGAGTTGTTGAGGTTATTCCAGGTAAGACCGTAATTGGTATTGAGATACCAAATGAAACTAGGGAGGTCATTCAGCTCAGCCAAGTGCTATCTTCTCCAGAATTCGACAAGGCTAGCTCTCCAGTGAGCGTTGCTTTAGGGCACGACATTGTTGGAAAACCTGAAGTTGTCGACCTTGCCAAAATGCCACATCTGTTAGTTGCGGGAACTACGGGATCTGGCAAGTCTGTTGGCATCAATGCCATGATCCTTAGCATTCTATTTAAATCTACGCCGGATCAAGTCCGCATCATTATGATTGATCCAAAAATGCTAGAGCTCTCTGTTTATGACGGGATTCCTCACTTACTGACGCCTGTAATTACAGACATGAAAGATGCCGCGAACGGGCTGAGGTGGTGCGTAGGGGAGATGGAGCGTCGTTACAAACTGATGTCGCTTTTAGGAGTCAGGAATTTAGCTGGATACAACAAGAAAGTTAACGATGCCAAGGTTGCAGGAAAACCGATTTGTGATCCGACCTGGATTCCTGATCCCATGCTGCTATCCGAGGAGCAAGTTGCCCCTGAATTAGAGGTGTTACCGACAATTATCGTCATCGTTGATGAATTGGCTGATATGATGATGGTTGTCGGCAAAAAAGTTGAAGAGTTAATAGCTAGAATTGCACAAAAAGCGCGAGCAGCAGGGATCCACTTAATCCTAGCTACGCAACGGCCATCGGTTGACGTTTTAACTGGGCTGATCAAGGCGAATGTTCCGACCAGGCTGTCATTTATGGTTCAGTCGAAAGTGGATTCTAGAACTATTTTAGGGGAGGGTGGAGCGGAGCAACTTTTGGGAAATGGAGACATGCTTTTTTTGCCTCCGGGAGGAGGGGTGCCCACTCGCGTCCACGGAGCCTTTGTTAGTGACGAGGAGGTACATCGCGTGGTCGCAGACTGGAAGTCTCGGGGCTCGCCCGTTTATATTGACTCAATAACACAAGGGGCTGAGGACGGGGAAATGGGGAATTTTGTGTCCTCGGAATCAGATTCTAGCGAGGACGACGCCCTATATGATGAGGCAGTGGCATTTGTTCTTGAAACCCGAAAGGCGTCGATATCTTCCGTACAACGAAAACTTAGGATTGGTTATAATCGCGCCGCTCGGATGATTGAGTCAATGGAGGCTGCAGGTGTAATATCACCAATGGGGAGTAATGGTGGGCGAGAGGTCATCGCACCTTCACATATGGGCGATTAATGCAAATTTATACAATTAGAAGACAATTTAAAGTACTTTTGGTAGCGCTTGCTATTTCAGGAGAGTTAGTTGGACAAGTCTCGGACCAGCCATTGCAAGACACCGTCCTGCGAGAGCTCGGTCTTCGTTTGGCAGCTATTTCTTCTCTGAAGGCAGATGTGACCCAACTTATTATCGAGTCTGATGGTGGAGTTTTAGAGGAGTCTTCAATTTTGTTTGCGATGACTCCTCCGAATGGCTTTTACTGGGAGACTATCGATCCTTACCCCGAGCTCATAGTCACAGATGGAAAGACGCTCTGGAATTATCAACCTGATCTTGAACAGGTGGTAGTCGAGGACTGGGATAGTCAAAATAAGACTCTAGCTGCGCAGCTGTTAAGCGGTGAGACAGATGAGTTGAGCGCAAGCTATGAACTGCAATGGCTTCTTGAATCTGATGAATTTAAATTTACTCCTAAAGATCTCTCTGACCCTTTGAGTTTAATTACCATATCTTTTATCAGCTCCAATTTGGCGAGTATTTTTTTAGAGGAAAAGAGTGGTCAAAAGACAGCTTGGATCTTTGATAACGTGAACACTAATATCCCTCTGGATGATGGTTTTTTCAAGTTTTCAATCCCAAATGATATAGAAGTGATCGACAACAGTGGCGGATGAATTCAACACGAGCTTCGTTGATTACTCTTTCGTAGCCTTTGGGGGAGCGCTGGGAGCTTCGTTTCGTTTCTTTTTATCTACGGTCTTACAAAATCAGAAATATTTAAACTTTTTGGGGCTACCGGTATTCCCGACTTCAACCTTAATGGTTAATATTTTGGGTTCCTTAATAGTTGGATGTTTTTACTTTTTTTTTAGTAAAGGGATATTGGGCAACGAGTCTATTCGTCTTTTCGTAGTAATCGGTTTTTTAGGCTCATTCACGACCTTTTCAACATTTTCTCTTGAGACTTTTGTTCTGCTTAAGCAAGGGGATCTCTCAACAGCGGTCACCTACACTTTTCTAAGTATTTTCGTATGCGTTCTAAGTACGTTTTTAGCTTTCAATACAATGCGTATTTTCTTTGGACCCTAGGGGTATGCAATCGGGTGTCTTGAAGTCATTGCGTGAAAGTATTTACGGAAGCTGTGCGTTATACTCTTGCTCTTGGTTGAAAATGTAATAATTATTGGAATAGTTATGCTGGATTTGAAGAAGATTCGTATGAGTTCGGAAGAGGTTGTTGAGCACCTCAAGAAGAGAAATTTTTTGTTAGACACTCGTCTGCTAGATAAGCTTGATTCTGATCGGAAAAAATTGCAGCAGGAGACTGAGACGCTACAAAACGAAAGAAACCGAGCATCGAAGATGATAGGACAAGCGAAGGCAAATGGTCAGGATATCCAGCCAATGCTTGCATCAATAAACAATTTAAAGGAAGAGCTTGATACAAATAAAAGTCAGCTTGAAGTTGTCCAGAACGAACTTAAAAAATATCTTTCAACCGTACCAAATATACCCTCAAGCGACGTTCCAGGTGGTTTAGATGAATCTGCTAATTTGGTTGTTTCATCGTGGGGTGAATGCAAAGAATTCAGCTTCACCCCCAAGGAGCACACTGATCTCAGCCGCGACCTAGACTTTGAATCAGCATCGAAAATAACGGGATCACGATTTGTAGTAATGAAGGGGGCTGTTGCACGTCTTCATCGTGCCTTGTCTCAATTTATGCTCGACAAGCATGTGGATATTCACGGTTATACCGAGATAAATGCGCCTCTAATTGTTAATAGTGAATCACTTTTCGGTACAGGTCAGTTACCCAAGTTCGAAATAGATTTGTTTAAAGTCTCTACAGAAGATAACTACTATTTAATACCAACCGCCGAAGTTCCAGTTGCAAACTTGGTTCGCGATTCGATTCTTGATAGTGATGAACTGCCATTGAAACTTGTTTGTCATACGCCTTGTTTCCGCTCAGAGGCTGGAAGCTATGGCCGTGATACTAAAGGAATGATTCGGCAGCATCAATTTGAAAAAGTTGAGCTAGTACAAGTAGTGCGCCCAGAAGAATCTGAACATGCTTTGGAAGAATTGACCTCGCACGCGGAAGAAATATTGCGAGCGCTTGGCTTACCGTACCGTAAGGTTCTATTATGCGGTGGCGATCTTGGGTTTTCGGCAACAAAAACTTTTGATTTAGAAGTATGGCTTCCATCTCAGAATTGTTATCGAGAAATTTCTTCTTGTAGTAATTGTGGAGATTTTCAGGCACGCAGACTTCAAGCACGTTGGCGAAATCCTGGCAGTGGTAAACCCGAGCTTGTGCATACTCTCAATGGCTCTGGTTTAGCAGTTGGAAGAACGCTCGTTGCCGTTCTGGAAAACTTCCAGAGCTCAGACGGTTCAGTCGATATTCCCGACGTCTTAAAGCCGTACATGGCCGGGTTAGAGTGCATCAATTAAAGAGAGTTGAAGTGGGCTAGCCTCAAAACTGTAGCTCAAATAAACGTGTTGTTTTATTAAGATGAAACACTAATGGTTGCGGTGTTAAAAACAGTTCTCAGGTCTTGGCAGCCCAGATATTTTACTTGCAAGCTTTGCAGGGCTTCCACCAAAAAGATTCATTAAGTAAATGCTTTTACCTTTTTCAACACCCAGTTCATGCTTAACTAAATTTACAAGGGCGCGATTGGCGGGTGCTATTTGATGATTCTCGTAAAACCTTCGCAACAGGTAGATAATATCCCAGTGTTCTCCGTTCAGGATTATATTTTCTTTAGAGGCAACGGTTCTTGCAATCTCTTCATCCCATAATGAAACGTCTTTGAGAAAGCCTTCTGAGTCCCAAAGGTCTGAGTTTATTTTTCGCCTCATTTCGGCCAGCTTATGACGTTATCAAATTCTTCGCATAGACCAACGAAAGCATCGTATCCAATACAACGATCGGTTGGCACCTCTAGACCCCGGACCTGTATATCGTTCTCTAAAAAAAAACAATGGAACTCTGGTTCGGTAATTGTGCTCGCATGAAAAACTCCGTCACCGAGAAAAAGAACCGTGTCGTTTTTCCCGACCACAGAGAGTGATAATTTTGCTGTCGGTGAGTGTGGCGAACTAAAAACTAAATATAGAGTCTGTTTGATGTCATTCATTTTAGTATCGACTAAGGTAGAGTACGGAATAAAGGTTAAAAAGAAAGCAGAGTGTTACTCCCAGAAATAAGTTGGTTAATTTCTTCTGTCCCTACGAGAGTAGGTGAAAGAATTAATTTTTCCTTTTCAAGACTCCGCTCTCTCAATGAGTGCTCACAAGCATAAATCTTTTCAATGCCATACATAGGCGCAGCTCCTAAAACTTTCCCCAATGTCTTCTGACCAAGGCTTGTAGCATCCTGTTCAGGACACAGCTGAAAAACTCCATCGGTTATGAACAAAAGCGTTACGTCTAGATCAAATGCCGCTGCTGCAAAACACACATTTATCGCTTCCATGG
>MDTC01231404.1_pt1 | contig 28724 bp, 29 predicted proteins | sample 811181 | NCBI WGS metagenome assembly MDTC01 (sample SAMN05326644, study PRJNA326480) | marine metagenome | isolation source: seawater | place: Pacific Ocean: North | collected 2011 | reverse complement strand
ACAGCCCGGTCGGGGCCAGCGGCACCATGATATCCAGCGGAATGATATCGCGGCCCTGATGTAACGCCTGGAAAAAACTGTGCTGGCAGCCGGTACCGGCTGCGCCCCAGATGACAGGCGTTGTCGGGTAATCGACAGCACCGCCATCGGCGCGCACGCTCTTGCCGTTTGATTCCATTTCCAGCTGCTGCAACCATGCCGGCAAATTGGCCAACCGTTGGTCATAGGGCATTACACCCAGCGTTGGATAGTCCATGAAATTGCGGTTCCAGATACGCAGCAGGCCAAGAATCACCGGCAGGTTTTCGTCATGCGGGGCGGTTTCAAAATGCCGGTCCATGGCCGCCGCCCCCTGGAGCAACCGGACGAAACCGGCGCAACCAATATCGATCATTACCGGCAAACCAACCGCTGACCAAAGCGAATAACGCCCCCCTACCCCTTCATCAAAACCAAAAATCTGGTCAGCCGCGATGCCGTGGCCTGCCGCCACATCAGGAGCTGCCGTTACCGCTGCCATGCCAGCCTTATTGCCACCCTCGGCAAGCCACGACTTGGCCAGCGCTGCATTGCGCATGGTCTCGTCGGTGATGAAGGTCTTTGAGGTCACAATGACCAGTGTAGTGGCCGGATCGCAATCGCGGAGCACATCATGCAAATGTGCCGGATCGACATTGGAGACAAAATGTACACGCGGACCACTGGCCATATAAGCCAGCGCGGCGCTGACCATTGCCGGCCCAAGATCGGATCCGCCAATGCCGATATTGATGACGTCGGCCACATCGGACTGTCGTACTGATTCGGCAAAATCCGACAGGCGTGCAAATTCGCTGCTGGTTATCCGTTCCGCTTTCCGCTGCGCCATATGCACGACAGCACGCCCCTCGCTGACATTCACCGGCGCACCGGAAAACAGGGCTGCAATCCTGTCTGCAAGGGATTCGGCGCGTGCCAGTGCCTGCAGGTTGGCCATCACCGCGTTGGTAACAAACTGGCGTGACAGATCAATCCGCAGATCTTCCATCTGCCAGACAAGCCCACGCCCTCGGGCCGGATCCGCCAGCAGGCTGGGAAGCGTTTCCTCGCGCATTTCCTCCGCATCAATTAAGAGTGCCGCGCTCAAGCTGGGGTCCGTCTTCATGATGTGGATCCTTAAAAAGGTGTTTGGGGTCATGCGGCATGACTGGTGAAAATTGCATTTAAGGCCCATATCCTACTGCAACCAGACCGCGCACCGCTAGATGGCAACCTGCCAAAGGTAATGAAAAGTGACCGCTTCTGACAGAATTCTAGACCTCGCCATCATCGGCAGCGGCATTGCCGGCCTTGCCGCAGCGCACGCTGCGCGTGACACAGGCCTGACATGCGTGATTCTTGATAAGGGGCGTCGCGTTGGCGGACGCGTGTCAACAAAACGTGCACGCGGCTTCACCTTCAACCATGGCGCGCAGTTTCTGACCGCCCGAGCCCCGGCCTTCGTCAGCGCAACAGAAATAGCAATTGCACATGAGGCACTGGCTCGTTGGCATGTGGCAGGGCGCGACGCCCTTGCCGGTCAGCCTACAATGCGCGATTTCCCAAATTTTCTGCAAAAGGGCATTACCGTTAGGCAACAGACCGAAATTTCGGCGATCCGCTATGGCCGGGACAGCATCCGCCTTGTCGACACGACTGGCGAGGCGTTCACCGCCCGTCAAGTTATCGTTACGGCGCCCGCGCCACAGGCCGAAAGGCTACTGCAGACCGTCGCACCTGAACTTGCCGACCTTGCCGCCACAGCCAGCTATGCCCCCTGCTGGACCGCCATGTACGGGTTTGATGCCGCACCACCCGCGCATGACCCTGCACCCATCGGTGATGCGGATGGTCCGGTGGGGTGGGCACTTTGGGAGTCCGACCGGCCGGGCGGCGATCTATCAAACCATGCGCTAACCGTCCAGGCTGCGCCAGGGTGGAGCATTGAACATCTGGAAGATGATGCGGCGGATGTGGCTGAGGCGCTGCTTCTGGCCTGGCAGGAGGCCAGCGGCCAGACGGTTGGCACACCTGCCCTGATCTCCGCACATCGGTGGCGTTATGCCCGCGTGGTGACAGCCGCAGCTGCAGGCGAAACTGTCGTAAGCCACTGCGGGCGGCTAGCTGTTGGCGGTGACTGGCTTGGCGGTGCGCGAATCGAAAATGCCTTTCTGAGTGGAGCGCGAGCTGCAGACGCGCTTGCCGCTGCCCGGCATTCCCTTTAAGCCAGCCTTTTTATGCCACTGATTGGTATATAGCCAAAATTTCGACTGTTGTTGCCCTTTCTATCCCTTTCTTCGCGCTGGTCTTTCTCGGAATGTTCGCGCGCAGCATCGGCTTCATCACTCAAGCGGGCGCGCTGACGCTGTCAAAATTCGCCTTCTTCGTTAAATTGCCGCTGACGATATTTGTAAATGTGACTGCTGGCAATCCTTCGGATATTCTGAAATGGGGCTTTGTCTGGCGGTATGAGCCGGCCACCATTTTCATCTTCATCACCGCCGCCTCGCTGGCCCATTACCCCGATAGGCCGGTCAATTTCGCTATTCGCCGGGTCAGTCACTCGGCAGGGTGTCGGCATAGCCCGGCACGGCAACGACAAAATCGTCCAGCCAGCCTTGCAGATGCGGGGCGTGGTCACGCCATTCCACCTGCTTTCGGAAATCTAGATAATCCAGGGAGCAAGCGATCCCGATCTCGGCCATATTCGGCATCGCGCCGTTGGTATATTCGGTCTTCGTAAGCCCCTGCAAACCGCGAATGATCTTCTCCCGCTGATAGGTGACAAAGCTTTCAACACGCATTTCAGCTGGCCGCATACGGCTTTCATACACCACAAGAATGGCCGCATCCATAATGCCATCTGCCAATGCTGCCATCGTCAACACGGCGTAACGATCATCGCCAACGGCCGGCAGAATTTTCCCTCCACCGGCCTGAGAGTCCAGATATTCTAGGATCACACGGCTGTCAAAGATCACAGTTTCACCCGTATCCAGCGCCGGAATCTTGCCAAGCGGGTTGATCCCGCGGATGGCGTCCATCGGATCCATTGTATTGACCACCTTGACGGTGACGTCATCACACATACCAAGACAGGCCAACGCAATTTTTATCTTACGGCCAAAGGGGGATGGCGGGCTGGAATACAGGATCATGGCAGACTCTTTCATCGTGTTATCGTTTGAGGAGAATATGTCTAGAGCAGGCGCATCGCCTCAGCAAGGCTGGACACCTGATTTGCTGGCGGTTCGGGAAGATCATCCCATGGCTTGCTGGCGCGATTAACCCAGATTGTGCCGAACCCAAGACTGCCGGCCCCGGCAACATCCCAGTTATTCGAGGAGTAGAAGGTGACGTTTGCAGCTTTGCAGCCAAAGGCATCAGTGACAAGCCGGTAAACTGCAGGGTCAGGCTTATACAGGCGCAGCGCGTCTACGCTCAGCACCTGATCGAGGCTGCCTGCAATACCCGCAGCGCCGAGCGAGCTCTTCAGCATGTACGGTGATCCGTTTGACAGGACACCTGTCCCCTCACCACGCCCCACCAGATCGCGCAGCACTGCTGGCACTTCGTCATAGGCTGACAAAGTTGTTTAGAGTGACAGCAAAGTCTCGCGTATCGCTGCATTCTAGATACCCATTTCCGCCATCATTACATCCAGCGCGTTTTCGGTAATAGTCCAGAAGTTAGTGTAGCGCTGCATTGTCGTGCGCAGCCAACTATAGCTGAGCTGACGCCTGCGCCAAGCGGCGGCTAGCTGTGGCCAGCTGCTAGCAAGTGCATTCATGCCGGGGCAGAGGCCGCCTCGCGCACGGCTGCGTCGACATCGAGCAATGTTCCGTAAACATCAAACACATGCGGCATTATCTTTTCCCAGCAAGTCTGAAAATATTGGCCACTAGATGCGCCTATCCTGCACTGCAAGCGCGATGCTGGCAATTCGTTTACCATCTCAGAATTCAAACTTCATGGGCGGCATATTTCGGTTTAGCCTTAACGGACATTCATAGAGGAAACGCCGCCATGCCGACAACCATACCGCGAGGTTTGGTCCCGAAAACCACTGACTTTACAGACAGGATCAAGGCCAATTTCAAGACACAGACCGCGATGACTACCTTTGGCGTCGAGATGCTGGATGTTGTGGCCGGCCACACACGCCTTGAGATTCTAGCAAATGACCGCGTATTGCAGCAGCAGGGATTTGTACATGGCGGGGTCATCGCCGCTGCGATGGACAGCGCCTGTGTTTATGCCGCGCTCAGCCTTGCAGCAGCTGGCCGCGAGGTACTAACCATCGAATACAAGGTCAGCTTTATCGCCCCAGCTATCGGTGAACGCTATAAATTCGAGGGACAGGTAATCAAGCCAGGTCGCACCATCAGCTTTACTGAAGGGACGGCCTTTGCAATTAGTGGCGGGGTGCGCAAACTGGTCGCCACGCTGAACGCATCCGTGGCGATTGTCGATGCGCCGGATACGTGACGCCGCAAGAATGGTGGGAGTTTGCACTTGCCAGCAGCCTAACCCAGTGCCAGAATCGCCCACGGTCCGAAATGTTAAACGAGCCGCGATCCATCTGGTGGATACCGGCAGGATTGTTATCAAGAGGTGGATTCAAGATGAGCAAAGGTTACTGGATCGCAATCTATATCGACATCAAGGACCCGGCCAAACTGGAGGCCTATGCGGCAATGGCCTTGCCTGCTATTACCGGCGCGGGCGGTACATTTCTGGCGCGCGGCATGCCCGATACTGTTCACGAAGCCGCGCAGAATACCCGCACAGTGGTGATTGAATTCGACTCCCTTGAAGCAGCAAAATCAGCCTATCAAAGCCCCGCCTATCAGGAGGCACTTGCTACTCTTGGTGACGGGGCTGTGCGCGATATCAGACTGATTGACGGCGCCTGACAGCAATGATCGCCCGTCAGCCGGCCTGCTCGGCCTGATGCGCGGACACCATCTCGGCCATGCTGTTAAAACGGAAATCAAAAATTGGCATTTCCCCGGGGTGGCGCGTCGCGCCAAAACCCTGCCTATCATGACGTCGATAGATCCAGCAATTATGTAGACCATGACGGTTTGCCGGCGCATGGTCGTGGAACATGCTTTCTGCGGTGTGCAGGATATCACTCCTAGCAACGCCCTGTGCGGAGAGACCATCAAGCATATAGTCAAAATTCCGGTCTGACGGCTTGTAAGACCCGACATCCTCGGCCGTGTAAATGGCGTCGAAGTCTACACCGAGCCGCGCGTTGCTAAAGGCAAAGCTGGCATTGTCGACATTTGAAAGGATTACCAGCCTGAAATGGTCCTTGAGATAGGCCAGCGCAGCGGCTGAATCCGGAAAGGCCGGCCAGTGCTGCACGGATGCACCATAGACAGCCGCCTCATTCAATGTGACATGCATTCCCCATTCCTCAGCAAGCTGCCGATAGACAGTGGCCAGCAGGTTGCTATATCGCTGTGACGGATTATAACGCTGCAGCATTGATTCCAGTCGGGCATGCGCCTCAAGAATAGTATCGCGGTCGGGGGCTCTGCAATCAGGGTTGGCCATTCTGTCTGTCAGTGGCTTCAAGCCGGCAATGATCCCTGATTCCCAGTCGATCAAGGTGCCATAACAGTCAAAGGTCAGCGTAGAGAAGTCGGAAAGATACATGAATTATCTCTTTGCAGGTATTTGGCGAGGCGCGGATACCTTTTGGAATCTGTTTGCGGGCGCTGCAGAGGCGCTGTTTCAGCTAGCGCCGCAGCTATGGCGACATTGGCAGCGTAAGGCTTGTGGTCAGCAGGCTTGTGACCAGCAGGATGGCCAGCGCACCGAGCATTTCCAGACGCACCGAAAGCCCAAGACGCGCTGCCGCCGCGCGCTCTCCCCTGTCCACTGCCGGTACCAGCCGAAAACGATTCAATGCGGCAAGCCCCAGCAGCCCGGACACCAGCACCACCTTGCCCGAAAGCGCCAGCCCATAATCGGTTGTCACCATCGCTGACACCGATCCTGTCAGAAAAGCCGCCAGCGCGCCACCGCTGACCAGCAGCAGGGCTACGGCGATACTGCCCACATGCGCAAACCGCCTGCCTGTCTGCGCCAGTTCCCGCAACGCCACCGGATCGTCAGTCGCTAGCCGGCACAACCGATGCAGCGGCATAAAGGCACCAAGCCACACCGCCACACAGCCAAGATGCACTACTAACAGCAGGCTGGTGACTATTCCGCCTGTTGCAGCATGGCCATGTACAGCAAAGGCGCTGGCGATGAACAGGCAAATCAAGGAGCATGTGAGGACGTGATATTTCGCTGTCAGACGGAGCAGCAACGCAGCCATGATAAAACCAACAGCCGCAAGCAGGCTGGACCAGCCGAGCGTAGTCTCCAGCATCAGGCGCAGATAGAGCGGATCGAACGCGCTGACGACATCCCCGCCAAGATTGCCGGCGGAAGCGGGAAGCTGCACTGCGACAGTTGCAAGCCCGATCAGCCCACCAGCCCTGATCCTACCGGATAGATGCGCACGCGAACCCGCTGTCATCTGGCTGCCAAATAGCAAGCCATAGAGGATGCTGCCATTAACCAGAATCATGCTGACGTAGAGGCTGACGCGCACAAGCGGCAGGATCGTGGCCCAGATATCCAAATTCTAATTCCCGACGGTGAAGGCAAATGCGCCCTTTATGATATGCCCGTCAGCGCTTAGTGCCCGCCATCGCACCTGATAGCTGCCATCGGGCAAAGCTGGGAGGGGCACATGATGATGCGTCGATTTCTGCATCAGGTGATCCTTGCCAAGCAGTATATCGACCCCATCGCGCGACAATGACAGGCGCGCAAGGCGCGCCGCGCCACTAAACGTTAGTTGCAGACTGTCCGGCGCTATATCCAGCACCTCACCATCAGCTGGCATTGTGGCAAGCAGCGGGGAATGCGCATTCGCTGCCGGTGCGATCACCAGCAAGACCAAAAGTAACAATGTACGGAGGATCATCTCTGTCGCTCTCTCTAATCCAATGCCCGCCCCGGCTTTGCGACGGTTGGGGTTTACAGTTTTGCCTCAATGGCAGGCCTTACCCAATACCTTCAGCCGCCAGTAATTATAGGGAAGCGGCGCGAGAAAGCCGGCGACCAGCATCACGGGCACCACCCACCAGGTCAGAATGGCGCCGCCGGTCAAGGCCACATCGGTGATATTCATCGCGGCTTCCATGGCGATCATTGAGATCAACGACATGCCGGCCGCCGTCTTCAGCGCCAAGCGCAGCGGCATTTGCCGTGCCAGGATCACAGTTTCTAGTGCAATTGATGTCAGCAGACCATTGATGATGGCAAGAGCCATAATCGCCATCACCGGCCAGGGAGTACCTGTTACCTGAAAGAACAGGATGGTGCCAAGATCACCGATGGCACAGCCAAGAAGGCACCAGGCGGTATTTACCCATGCACGCGCCCAAGTATGCCGGCATCGCCAGTCTATTTGCAAATTTTGGACAATTGTCTGTGTCATGGCTTCCATTTAAATTGTGAAACATGAAAATAAGCCTTCCCCTAAGAGGAAGGTAAAGCCAGCATACAATAATTATTGAGGAGACTATGATGCAAATCGGCAAAGCCGCCCGCCGCGCGGGACTAACGGTGAAAACAGTGCGCTATTACGCCAATATCGGGCTGGTCACACCGCAGCAGGATGCAGAGACCGGCTACCGTCTTTATGACGCGGCGAATGTGGCCAAGCTGCAATTTGTCGGCAAGGCGCGGCGCTTCGACTTTTCGGTCGAGGAATGCCGTGAATTGCTGGCGCTTTATGAAGATAGCAATCGCACTAGCCGCGAGGTGAAGGCGCTGACGATCAAAAAGATCGCCGACATTGATTCCCGGCTGGCCGAGCTGCAGTCCCTGCGAGATGAGCTGTCCGGCCTTGCCGCCTCATGCGATGGCGACAACCGCCCTGACTGTCCGATCCTGAACGCCCTCAGCGGGGGGTAGATTCGGACACGAGACAGCATCGCAGGCCGCCATGCAAAATATTCTTATCCTATTGTAATAAATGTTTTTTATACGTATTTACGTAATTAGTACATAGTCGGAAAACGTTAAACGGCGGATACTGCACGCTCCTTTCACAAGATGTGAGGCGCTCGCATATACCGTCTCCTTAAAATTCAAAAACAGGCATCAGTGCCGGATGGATGCGACTCTTGGCTTTGGTTTCGGTTATCGAGATTCAGCAGGACAGTAACATCCTTATAGGCAATGAGGTCACCATCTTCCTGATTGCATTGGTGCTGTTGTTCCTGCTTGGATTTGACTTTGACTACCTCGAGTTCATTCACATCGTCGCTCCGAGCATTGGGCCCGTAATTTATGGCGGCACCTTCGATCCAGTCTGGGTGACGATCATGATCGCGATTAATCTGCAGACCTCGTTCCTGAGACAACCCACTGCTTTGCGCTGTTCTAATTGCAAGGGGTGGCGCCGAAGAGCGTGCTGACAACAGATGTATAGAAACACATACATACATAAATAAATGAATGAATGAATAAATACATATGTATATATACATTTATCGCGTTGTGATTCCTTTCGTTGTCATCCAGATCGTCGGGCTGCTGGTCCTGTGGTCCTTACCAGAGGTCGTAAACCTCGTGCCGCAGTTGCTTGACGGATAGACCGTTACGTAACGACTTGAATTAGAAACGGCCGCCATCGAGGCGGCCGTTTTTCTGTCTAAAAAGTAAGCAGTTGTCAGGCTGAGATTCTGTAAGGGTAATTGTCTGTTAAGCTGGCGCGTTCTGTCCGCGGATACCCTCAAGTGCGGCTTCCAGATGCGCCACTGTTCGGTCGATCTCGGTCAGCTTGTCCATCCCAAACAGCCCGATACGGAAAGAGGCATAATCGTCGCGCTCTCCGCATTCCAGCGGCACGCCTGCAGCAATCTGCAGACCCTGCGCAACAAAGGCCTTTCCTGTCTTCATCTCGGCATTCGGGGCAAAACAGACAACCACGCTCGGCGCCTCAAAACCCGCGGCGGCAACCGATTTATACTGATACCTATCCATCAGTGCACGCACTTCCTGCCCTAATCGGATCTGCGCTGCCTTCAAGGCCTCTAAACCGAATCCTTCGGCCTCGGTTAGCGCATCGCGGAAATGGCGCAGCGCGTCGGTTGGCATGGTGGCGTGATAGGCGTGCGCGCCGCCCTCATAGGTTTCCATGATCTGCGTCCATTTCTTCAAATCATTGGCAAAGCTGGAACTAGTGGTCTCGTCGAGGCGGGCACGGGCGTGTGGCGACATCATGACCAGCGCCGCACAGGGCGAAGCACTCCACCCTTTCTGAGGAGCGGTCAGCAACACATCAACTCCGGTATCCTGCAAATTCACAAACACCGTTCCGCTGGCAACACAATCCAGCACAAACAGCCCACCACACTCATGGACGGCTGCCGCAACGGCACTGATAAAGCTATCTGGCACCATCATTCCCGCGGATGTTTCGACATGGGGACAACAGACCACATCCGGTTTCTGCTCGCGGATTGCGGCTAGAATTTCTTCCAGCGGCACCGGCGCAAAAGGGGCATGGGCTGTATCTTCCAGTTGACGGGCCGCCAACACGGTTGTGGATGTTGCAAGCCTGCCTGCCTCGATAATCTGTGACCAACGAAAGCTGAACCAGCCATTACGAATGATCATCACATGCGCATCCGTGCTGAACTGGCGGGCAATCGCTTCCATGCCGTATGTGCCACCACCGGGGACCACCGCAACGGATGCCGCCCCATAGGCCGTTTTCATGATCCGTGAAATATCGCGCATCACCTCGCCAAAGGTGTCAGACATCGAATTCAACGAACGGTCGGAAAAGACCACTGAATATTCGAGAAGACCATCCGGGTCGATATCATCACGAAGCGCTGGCATGGGGGATATCTCCTATAGCTAGAATGCCGATTATCCAAAGATGGTATATGTAGGGCGCAAGGTCCACCCTGTTTGAGATAATGAAATTCTGAAAATCTGTCGCTGCCCCGTTTATTGCAACTCGTCTTCCAGGGGGGTTTCACGAAGGGAAAATGCCGTCAGCAGGCCAATCGAGAGCGAGGCCAGCACTAGCAGAAACGCCATCCGGTAATCGGCGGCCGCATAATGGCGCGCGCCATCCATGACAGTTCCATCCCACAGCAGGTCCAGCGCCAGCCCGACAAGCGGCTGCAATATTGCACCTGACGCCACCGTCATCGAATTCACGATGCCCGTTGTCGCACCGACCAGCCGCGTTGGCATAACATCGCGGACCAGCGCAAAGCTGACCGGCATCACGCCACCTGACAGGCCGATCATCACAAGGCAGAAAACGGTCACACCAAAAGGTAACTGCGGCACCAGGATAATGATGACCAGCATGACGGACATCAGTCCGCTGCCCCAGATCAATATCAGCTTGCGTTGGCGGATCCGGTCGGACAGCCAGCCACTGATTGGCGAACTGATCGCCCATCCTAGCAGCAATAGCGACATATACAGCGCCGCCTCGGTGCGCGTCAGATCATAGGCGATCATCAGGTAGGGCGTACCCCACAACCCACCCAGCGCCAACATCGGGCCCGCCATTGTTGCCGCGACGATAGCCATCTTCCAGACATTGGCGCTGAACATTGCCAGCCGCAGAGCTGCAAACAGATCGGACCATCTCGCAGAATCCGCTGGTGATGCTCTATCCGTGGGCGTATCTGTCCGGGCATCAGATGCTGCCGGTGCGTTGCGCACAAACATCAAAACAAGTGCCGATAGCGCAAATCCGAAAACGCCAAGCGCTAGAAGGCAGTTGCGCCAGCCATAGAGATCAATGAGAAAGGCAAGTGGTGCCTGAGCAGCCATGCCGCTAGCCATGCCTATGAACATCACCAGCCCGGCCAGAAAAGCAAACCGGTTTGCTGGGAACCATTTTGACGCCAGCGCTAGCGACCCTAGAAACCCGACGCTGGATCCGATACCAATGAGGATACGGCCTAGATAGGCAACTTCAAGACTTTGCGCGATGCCAAACAGGAACGACCCGGTGGCGGCCATCAGCAGCGCCGCTGCGAGTAGCCTGCGAGTGCCAAACGTCTCGAGCATGCCGCCAAGGGGCACCTGCAGCAAAAAATAGGGATAGAAATAAAGTGCTGACAGTGTGCCAAGCATGGCGCCGCCAATGGCAAATTCGGTCATCAGATCTGACACCATCACCGATGGCATCACCCGATGGAAAAAGGCATATCCGAACGCGATCGCTGCAAGGCTCCAGACGAGCCAGGCATATGAGCCGCCAAGATGCGGCGCAGACACATTTTCGCTGGTAACAAAAGACATAGACGAAACCCGTTCAGCAAGGGGATTCAGTTGACCAGACCAGCTATGCTGATGCCAGCGATTTGTGACCCAAACCCAATGCCAGACCGCGGTTCCGTAAACTAGTTCCAAAACCCAGCGTCTGGCCCTCTGGCAGAAAGGATAGCGAGTTCCCACATCTCATTTGCTATCATTGAGTGTGTAATTGTGGGCAAATCTTTTTTCTTTTTGATCTAAAAGGCGAGTTATGAACATCGAAGATGCCATCAGGTCGCGGTCATCGGTCCGTGCCTTTACCGATAGGCCGGTTTCACGCGAGACGGTCACCCGCATCCTCGACATGGCGCAGCGCGCGCCAAGCGGCACGAACACCCAGCCATGGCATGTCCATGTGGCTACCGGGCCAGTGCGTGACGCCATCACCGCCGAGGCTTATGCTATGTTCCAGCGCGGCGAGACTGATAGCTATGCCGAATATGATTATTATCCGGATATCTGGACCGAGACGCATCGTAACCGCCGACGCGCGGTGGGATGGGGCCTTTACGGCCTACTTGGGATTGAAAAGGGCGACCGAGACGCATCAATGCAACAGGCGGCACGCAACTATCTGCTATTTAATGCGCCGGTTGGCATTTTTGTGACTATTGAACGCTATCTTGCCAAAGGCAGCTGGTTCGACGTGGGTCTCTATGCGCAGACCCTAATGCTGGCGGCGCGCGCAGAGGGGCTGCATACCTGCCCGCAGGCAAGCTGGATTGTGACCCCGCGGCCAGTACGCCGACATCTGGACATCCCAGATGACCAGATTCTGGTGGTCGGTATCGCTCTTGGACACGCTGATAAGACAGCCATCGAAAATACACTTGTCAGTGCGCGCGAACCGGTCGAGGCCATTGCCCGTTTCCATGGCTTTTAAACGCAACAAACATAACGCCAAGGCACGGCTAATCCGCTGCCCAGGACCGGGGACGTTTAACAGCCTGCACCGCAAGTAGCTGTCATAGAAGGAATGCGCTGATGTTGAAAGCCCTAAAGCCGTTAATGCCTTGGTTGCTTTTATTTGCCATGGGTCTCGGCTGGGGGCTGGCTTTTTCGCTGGCAAAGATAGCGATTCTTGCAGGTGGTATGCCATTTGGCATGTCCTTTTGGCAGATGGTGGCAGCCTGTGTGATGTGTTTTGTAATCTGTCAGATACAGCGCAAGCCGATCCCGATGACCCGGCATGCGATTGCGAATTATCTTTTGGTTTCCGTGCTCGCCTCATCTGTACCTAGCAGCTGTTTAATGTTTGCAGCGGGCCGGGTGCCGGCCGGGGTGGTCGCCATTACCATCGCCATTGTGCCGATGCTGACCTACGCGCTGGCAACCAGCTTGAGGCTCGAACGCCAGTCGCTAGTTCGTCTGAGCGGCCTGATTTGCGGCATCAGTGCTATCCTTTTACTAGTGGTGCCGGAGACAAGCCTTCCCGACAGATCCGCCGTACCATGGATTCTGGTTGCCGCTATTGCGCCGACATTTCATGCCTTTAATAACATCAATCTGACCCGGCCAGCCATGACCGGCATGCATCCGCTGCATATCATCTTCGGCGCAAACCTCTTTGGTGCTATGACATTGCTACCCTTATCCCTGGCTAGCGGGCATATGTTTGCGCCGGCCTTTCCATTCGGTGTGCTGGAATGGGCACTCTTCGGAAATGCAGTCATCAACACCCTTGCCTTTGTCGGTTTCATCACAACCATCCAGCTTGCCGGACCAGTCTTTGCCAGCCAGACTGGCTATATCGTCACGGTTTCCGGCGTGGTCTGGGGCATAGTGTTGTTTGGTGAAACCCATTCGAGCTGGGTCTGGATGTCGCTGGTGGTCATGATCATCGGCCTGTCGCTGGTATCACCGCGCCACAAGTCTGAAACGGCGCATTAACGCCTGTCAGCGAGGTGCGCTAACCAACCCCAAAACAGCCCAACGATATCAAGGCTGCCGTTAGTGCAGCGCGGGTATCCGGCACCGTATGACGGCTGGTCACATACGGCAGGCCGGGCCGCAACGCAGTCCACCCCGCTGTAACAAGCTGTGTGGCGGCGGGTTCGTGACGGAGAGCCAGCATCCATGACCGGCAATCAATGGCCGCCACGTCGATGGTGCCGTCTGCAACTGCACGCACCGAGGCTCGGTGACTGCCCGTGTGCACAGTAGTCGCAATCAGCTCGGCGGGAGATATCGCGAGATCACGCGCCGGCGCAATCAGTCCGGAAAGCGAGGTCGGATTATTAAACCCAAATCGCCGACCCTGCATGACATCCTGCAATGCGCTTGGCCCCTGCCCCGCCGGTACGGGTGCAACCGGACCATCACGCGTTACCAGCGCCGACCGGTATAAAGGCCCGTCGCCCCCATCGAACGTGCTGTAATCCGGCTGTGCCAGAGGGTACAATTCCATAAGTAACCCTGCCTCGAGCGGTCCCCAGCAACTTTGTGAAAAAACCAGCTTTTCAGAACTCCAATGCGTCACCGGATCACCTTCAACCGGCGTGAGGTTTTCGGGAAGTATTACATTTGGCGCCTGCGCCTTCACCGTGTTGAGGATTTGTTGCCAAAAGCTGGCGTTGAAGCTGCGTTCCTCGGGCCAGTCATACATCGGCAAAGACGCCTGCCCGGGGCCGGCTCGGTGCCGGAAACCTGTCATTCTGATGGTGGACGATGCCAAAACGGATGCACCACCGGCTCCTTTGGCCGTATTGCCCATGCCCGCCACAGTAACCGATAGCCGGAAAATACATAACCTGCACTGCGTTTTCGCCATGCCATGCTCTGTCTTGCATAGAGCCGCGGCAATTCATACCAAGGCACGTGCGGATGGGCATGATGCACAAGATGCAGATTGTTATTCAGAAACAGCCAAGAAAAGGGGCTGTTCTCGACAATGATGCAGCGTCCATCCTCAGTCTCATGCCAGCGATGCTCGGCAAACGACCGAAGCGCGATGAGGGACAATGCAGGCCAGCAGACAACAAAAACATAGATCCAAACTGGAATACCCATCGCCCAGAGCAGCAGGAAAATCGGAACGCATCCGGCAAAATGGTGAGCCCACGCGCGGCGCACATCAGGCTCGGCGCGCAGGATTGCACCGCTCTCGCGCGCAAAAAAGCCAGCGGCAGACAGCCAGGGACCAACTGCCAGACGACCAGCGAGCGAATTATTGATATGCAACAGCCAGCGCAGCGAACGCGGCAACCTGTCAAATTGCCAGCTTGTCCTGTAATAACTTTCCGGGTCTTCGAACGGGTCAGTCAAGTTGACATTTTCATGATGTTTCAGATGTAGTGAGCGGTACCGCCGATATGGATAGGCTAGCGTCAAGGGCAGATAGGCCAGCGCTTCGTTCAGATGCGGGCTGCGGAAGGGATGGCCATGCAGACATTCATGGGCAAGCGAGGACTGGAGAGCACCCATCACCGCCATCACCAAAATGGCGGCAGCTGGCGCGACCGGCCATAACAAAACAGCCGCACCAAAAAAGAGACCGTAACAGACGATTGCTAGAAACAGCGTAGGATATTCAATGCGCATAAATTAGACTTATGTTCTGACTGACGTCAGCAGACTATGAAATCTGCCGCTCTTTGCCAAGAGGGCGAAATGCAGCCCAAAGGCTTGCTTGCTGTTGTTCCGTGTGCGATCAAGCCCCTGACAGCCCGTGCGTGACTAAAGTCAGGCGAATTGTCAAAACAAGGCCAATTGTTTAAGATTGGGAGTATGAACGCCTTACGAGTGATATCCAAACTGCTAATTGGTTCATTAGCCCTATGGTGCGTCTACGTGTCGGTTACCGCATTTTTCGGTGTTTCCGTCTATTTTCCGTTACGTCTCGCAGACGCCGACCCCATCCCCTATCACCGCTGGCAAGCAGTCCGCATTTCGGTGTTCCTGACTTTTGCCTATTTTTCAATTATACATTTGCTAAACGGCAGCCGGGAAATGTATCCAGTCAAGTTTCTTGAAGCCTATCTGACGATCCTTACCCTTGTTGCCGTAGTGATCTTCTTGCAGCAGCAGGTCCAGCCAAGCGAATACTTGGTGGTGCTGTTCTTTGGGGTCTGCGCCTTCATTCTTCATATGGCGTCTCGCGCGACTTTGCGTCGCTACTTCTCACGCAAATAGCCACAATAGATCAGGAGGCGCAAGAAAAACCCCCGACAGCCAAGGGAATTCGAGCTGCCGGGGGCTAAAAGATTCGCAATTCGGGTGCCATCGAATTTGCGAACTGAAGGAAGGAAAGACACGCATGGGGGAGGTATGAATGCCTTTTCCTTCTACAATATTGTCTTACGCACCCATAAAGACCAAGATCAAAGCTTTGAAATAACTGTGATGGAATTAGCAAGAATAGCTATGCGTTGACGTATCTACATCTGTTTCAACCGCACCACTTTTAGTCCAAATCAGCAATATCAGTAATTAAACCATTTTTTAGTTTACTAAATTTAAGTGAATTTTTTCAGATATATAAAAATATAAAAAATATAGGTATTCGCATATTTAAGCATATCTGAGCGGCGGAGTTAAACACACATCCCCGAAGGAATGGTCCAGCCTTTGGTGAATGCCGTCTGCGATGGAGCCGCCTTTTAAGCGGCAAAGAAACAGTTAACGATTACAGCCCTGAAAGATCCCGTTAAACATCATGACTCAGAACAGAATGCCAAAATCTAACAGAATCTTCTGTCCTACATTAGCGTAGGACAGGGCCGCCCGCATATCCTCTCCTTGTTTCGTATGTTAAAGCCCGATGCTGCTATTCAGCAGCAGCTGATGATCCAAATTGATCCTCATAGGCAAAGAGTGAGACAGCACCGCCGGTATGCAGGAAGATGACATCTCCATCTTCTGCAATGGCTCCAGTCTGGATGCGGCCGATAAGCCCTGCCATTCCCTTGCCAGAATAGACAGGATCAAGAAGAATGCCTTCATGGCTCGCCAACATGTTGGTAGCGGCGATGGTCCCCTCGTTTGTGACACCATAGCCAGGGCCAACATAACTGTCATCAACTAGCACATTGGCCCGCGGCAATGGGCGATCAGTTAACAACGCGGCAGTTTTGACTGCCAGCCGATAAACATTTTCAACCTGCACATCATGCGGCTGTCTTACGCTGATGCCTATGACAGGGATGTTGCAATTATGTGCATGAAACCCTGCCACCAGACCGGCCTGCGTGCCGGCACTGCCGGTGGCGACCACAATCCATTTCGGGTCGAGTTTCTTGTCCTCGATCTGCTGGAGAATTTCCTGCGCGCTGGATACATAACCTAGCGCCCCGATCTCATTCGATCCACCGCCAGGGATGAAATAGGGGTTATTGCCGGCGGCGCGCAAGGTATCACTCGCGGCTTGCGCCTCAGCATTCATATCTAGACCTGAGGGCCTAAATTCTATAGTGGCACCAAACATATGGTCAAACAGCACATTACCTGTTTTTTCATAGCTGGAGGCCACATTTGGCACGCGCCTTTCAAGCACGGCATGGCATTTCATACCAAGCTTTGCGGCGGCGGCGGCGGTCTGACGAACATGGTTGGATTGCACCGCCCCTTGTGTCACGATAATGTCGGCACTGGCATCCTGTGCCGCTGCCATCAGGAATTCCAGCTTGCGTGTCTTGTTTCCGCCAGTTGCAAGTCCGGTGCAGTCATCGCGCTTGATCCACAGGCGCGGCCCACCCAGCGCAGCTGTCAGGCGCGGCATCGCCTCGAGCGGCGTTGGCTGATGACAGAGATGAATTCGCCTAAAATCCGACAACAGATCTTGCACGTTCATTTTCCTAATTTTTCCATGAGAGCTTGACAACGGCATGCCTTCACAGCAAGTGCTTTTTTTTGAATGACTGTTATGTATTTTTTTATAAATTTATCACAGGAGTGTTTTGGATCAAATCTGCTGTTGTTCAGAGACCTCCAGGATATTGAACCGCTTGGCAGTTTTTCGCGAGCATGAGAGGCACGTAATTTAAACCAAGTCAGCCCGACACTCCAGATCAAGGCACATGAAATTGGGCCCAAAAGCAGCTTGTCCTGCGTGATCCGCGATCGGTTATACTCACCCATGCTGGCCGAGGATTTTCTTGCCATCATGAAGATAGGGGGCGGCCATATCTTGATTGGCAAGGACAACTTATTGCACATATTTGCAACGAATGCCGATGGCAAGGCCGCATTTGGCCTGGGCCGGACATCTGATCCCTTGCCACTCTTCAGCTATGGTCCAGAAACGCCTTTCGGCGGGCTGGTTAAAATACGGTCGCGCCGAAACTATCACGCCACAAAACACGGGCAATCTATCAGAAATCGTTATCGGGAACGTTGTTGAACTAGACCTTGCGGGGTCCCGGCGCGTCTTGGCGTCCGAGGCGTCTTGTTGCGGCTGATGTCGATCAACGGCTGCTGATAACAGCAACAGGCCAACAATGGTTCGTTGACCTGAACTCGCCATTTTCTACCTGCTATCCAACCGCATTGGCCTTATCAGCGACATATGGCACCACCTCCAGAAGAACAGCAACACCCTGCCACGACAAAAAGGTGCTGTGCGGCAGGACCTAGATACAGCGGCCGCCATCCACCTCCATACCAATGCCGGTAATCATGGCCGCTTCGTCTGAACACAAAAACAACGCTGCATTGCCAAGGTCCTGCGGCGTTGAAAACCGTCCCAGTGGGATGGTTGATAAAAATTTCGCTCGCATTTCCGGCGTATCCTCGCCAAGAAAGCTTTTTAGCAGCGGTGTTTCACCCGCCACCGGGTTCAGCGCATTCACACGAATACCAAAGGGGGCCAATTCCACAGCCATGGATTTGGTTGCGGTGATCACCCACCCCTTGGTGGCGTTGTACCAGCTGAGATTTGGCCGCGGTGAAACGCCCGCCGTTGACGCAATATTTAAAATAACACCGGATTCCTGATCCTTCATCACCGGGACGACATGCCGTACTGACAGATAGACAGATTTCGTATTAACCATCAACACCCGGTCAAAAACTGCTTCTTCGATTTCGTCCATGGGGGTTGGTAGATGCGTAATACCGGCGTTATTTACAAATATATCAATCCGGCCATGCCTGTCCATCACTGCAGCAGTCAGTGCCGCCATGTCATCATTGCGGCTGACATCAGCCTGCACCGGCATACCATTCAACCGACTGGAGCTATCCTGCGCCGCATCCATATCTATATCGGCAATTACCAGCGCCGCGCCCTCTTCCGCAAACCGCTCGGCTATGCCGGCCCCAAAGCCTGAGCCACCGCCGGTGACGACGGCTATCTTGTTTTCAAGTCGCAAGACATACCCCTTTTTGTTAGCGCTATTATTGGTCCCGATCCGCAAGTAGCCCCATCAGCGCATGCGCCATAACCTTTGCGCTGTCCATCATGTCGCTGATGCCGACCCACTCATCAGGTTGATGGGCTAGTTCCAGGATGCCCGGCCCATAGGCGATGCAATTCCGCAACCGGCCGATACGATCAATATGTTTCTGGTCATAGGTCCCTGGGGATACCACAAATTCCGGCCGGTCGCCCAAAACAGCTTCAATAGCTGTGGCAACCGTGGCAGCAATCGGAGATTCGGCGCTTGTCATGATAGGATGCACCTCGAACAGATCTCGGATTTCATATTCAAATCCGTCCCGCTGCTGTTGGACACGCCGCATCAGCGTATCAATCTCTGCCTTCACATCGGCCGGGTCCTCCTCGATCAGATAGCGCCGGTCAATGGTAATTACACAACGGTCAGGCACCAGCGCCGAGGGAAAACCGGTATAGCCGTCCTCGGGCTCTGCAAGCCCGCCATGGATTGCGTTGATATTCAGCGTCGACTGGCGTGCTGGTGGTGGCACAACTGGCATGGCTGTCTGCCGCATACCAAGGGCGGGAAACAGTTTTTCTTCCATCTCAGCAAGTACCGCTCCCATGTGGCGTACCGCGCAATCCCCCAGAAACGGCATCGAGCCGTGAGCTATATGCCCTTTTGTTTCAATCTCAGCCCACCAGACGCCGCGGTGCCCAAGGCAGATCCTGTCCTTGTTCAGCGGTTCGGGGATGATCACATGATCCACCTTGTTAGGGCTGAAATACCCTTTCTCGGCCAGCCAAGCGACGCCGCCAAACCCACCTGTCTCTTCATCCGCTGTACCCGAAATCTCGATTGCGCCAGCGAAATCGGGGCAGATTTCTATAAAGGCTTCGGCGGCGATAATCGCGGCGGCTAGACCACCCTTCATGTCACAGGACCCCCTTCCATAGATGCGGTCACCTTCGATATCCGCGCCAAACGGGTCTTTCGTCCAGCCTTCGCCAAGCGCGACAATATCGGTATGACCATTGAAATGGACACAAGGGCCGGGGCGTGCGCCCTCACGCCGCGCGATGATGTTCCAGCGCGGCGTTGCCTCACTGTCACCAGGCGCATCCTCCGCGCGCAACTTAATACATTCGAAACCAGCAGGGCGCAGGCGCGCCAAAATATGATCGCAGATCTCCAGATAATTGTTGCCGGGGGGATTAAATGTTGGGATTTTTAGCAGGCCAACGGTTGTTTCGACCAGTGCATCGCGCCGCGCATCTATCGCGCTGAACAGAGCGTCAATTCGGCCCGCCGGATAAACCTGACCTTTGCTGCTTACCTTTGTCGCTGTCGGCGACTCGTCATCACCCTTTGCCGGCATCCCGCACCACTCCTGTTACAACACTCAAAAAACTTAAGTGTTTCGCCAGCAAGGTCAATACGGCGCACCCATCGCCCTGCCAGCAACAAAATCAGCCGCCAGAGCACGCAGGATCTGCGCAGCTTTGTTTAATCTGCACCGACATAGGACCCGTCAGGTGCCATGACCCAGGTGCTGCCGCCGACATAGGTGCCGTCTGGCGCCTGCGTCCACTTACTGCCACCAACATAGGTGCCGTCGGGCGCCAGAGTCCATTCACTGCCACCCACATAAGTCCCGTCAGGGGCAAGCGTCCATTCACTGCCACCCACATAAGTCCCGTCAGGAGCTTGCGTCCATTCGCTCATATAAGCACACCTCTTTGATCTCTGGATTCCATTCTAGAGCGGCTTGAAAAAACAGCTGCCGGTAAGGCGGCACCTGCTCATCTGTCAAACATTGCAGCTCATATCTGACCCACAGCACAGCAGCGACTTAATAGTGCGCTCAAAATTTAGGTGTCGCGCAATCTGCACCGATGACCATTCGTCGAGCTACAATGACGCATCCTTTCCGTTGCGGAGTGCGTTACCCAAAAATCTATTTTTATGTTATCATTATAATGATGAAACTAGTTTTTGCCACTGACTCGTTTTATGGCCCTTTTTTTGAGTAACATCCTGACGGGAGCATTCCTTTGTCACTAAGGCGCGCGATCAAGGCTTACGGGATAAAGGACTTCATGCAAATGGGGTTGGCGATTGCCACCTCGCGCAAGATTGACCCGCCCTCACCACCGGATAATGAAGATCAAAGGCGTGTCAAAATCGCTAATACCGGAATCGTCGGGCAAAATCTGGCAAGCCAGTTTGAAATCTTTGGTGATGTCGTCCGCCTAATCACCGGCGCTGACCAGGTCATGATCAACATTCTGGACGGTGAGAATATGTTTACCATTGGCGGTTGCGGGGTGCCTGTCGACCCGCTGATGGGTCTGCCACAGAACATGTCAATGTGCCAGTTTGCGCTGACATCGCCAGAGCCGTTTTTGGTACCTGACATGTCTAAGGATGACCGCTTTGCAGGAACACCCTTCACAAAACCTCCAATAAGTGCAGCCTCCTATGTCGGGTTTCCATTATGTACCTCCGAAGGCGTCGTCCTGGGGACATTGTGCGCCATGCATATCGAACCTCTCTTTCTGTCAGAAGAACAGGTCAGGTTGATGCGCCAGCTGGCAAAGGCGGTAACCGATCAGATCGAATATCGTGCTGAACAGGCCAACCTGACGGCATCGAGAATTAGCGCGATGCTGGGGCGGTTTGTACGTTTTGCGCCGGATGGCACCATAATCGAACTGATGGGTTTCCTCGATTTTTGCGCGCACGGGACGTCAACGCCAGAAATACAAGCAATGCTCGCGCGTGAAGGCGTAATAACTAAACAGAATAACAGCTGGATGCTGACACGGGACGGAATTGACCTAAAAGCGGAACTCGGGCTGGCGTCGGAAGGATATCTTGGCAACCAGGCCAGACAAACGGCAGTTGGTGGTGGGCTTGACGACCTGCTAGCCCAGGTGGAGTGATCGGCAATGTTTTCCACGCAACTGCAATTGAAATTTGCGTCCATTGCCGAGGCAAAAATCGCAGCACAAAGCCTGTGCGATCTTTTGAGAACAAGGATCTCTGTGTTTGATTTTCAAGGGCTACAGGTCACCGTTGGTAAGGATGGTGACCTCGCGGTGAATGTGCGGTTCAAGGACGCGACTGCCATGACCGGTTTTGAGAAGGACCTTCCGATTATCCTCGAAGACATAAAACAGGCCTTTGTTTTCAAGTCGTCGCGTTTTTCGGGTGTGTGCGTCCTGTCATTTGAACGCGAAGCCATGTCGACCTCTATACCGGTTGAGGCCGCAGAATAGAGCCTGACAGGCCATCGCGCTACTGCGAAGACCCGACTGAACAGATAATCAACCCGTGTGCTTGTTGACAGTGAACGTGCCGCAAATAGACTGTTATCGTTAGGGCATTTCAATTGGCGATGGTGCATCCAAGTAGCACAGACATACTTTTCGGCTGAACCATTTTCCCCTGCATCATTTATGCAACTTGTTGAAATGAATGATATTTCCTGTCTGCATATGGACTGGTGCGCAACAAAAATGTTAGATACCGTTTTCATCAACAGCATGCTGATCGATTTTCAATCTGAGAACGATCTTGAGCTGTACATTTCAACAAGAGAAAAGGCTATGACACCTGAAGTTTACGACAGGTTGAAAGCAGCAGGGCTCAAACGTCAGGTGATTGGCAAAGTTTGGAACAAAGAGCAACACAGACTATCCGTAACATTCGAATACGGATCAAAAGAAGCCTTTCAAGATGTAGAAAAGATTTACGATGAGATAACTTCGACGTCAGAATTTTTTAAAAAGTTTCCGGTCAAATTTCAAAACAACAGAGCGGTTGTACTATTGGATTTCGTTGCTGATTAAATTGACTTTGTTCTTATTAGCCAAGCCAGTTACACCTATAGCGTAGATTTTGAAAATGCTGCGTTGCTGTAGCTTAGAGTAGTGATAGATACAACGTTATGAACTAACTACATGCTAGTAAACCGGAAGCCATTTTTTGGTTACTAATATGGTGCGCAATATAACTTAAAGCCTGTTCATTACATCTGTCAGACAAAGATATGATAGGTTTTTATCGGTATGAGTAATCCGGTATGCTGCTAAGAAACCAGGATGTCAAAGACTTCAAGACATAGTTTTTTACAAGGAAAACAAGCCATAGGCTGCTACCAAAAACTGGCTCGTTAATGGGTAGTCGCGCTGTTCGTTAGCAAAGGTTGGGGCAACCTTCCTAGCGAATTACTTTTAGGCGGTTTTCTCTGGTTTAGCTTGTTCAGCACAACAACCACAGGGCTTCATCTTCTGCTGCACTTTAGCCTTTTGGATATTTTCACGAGCAAGTTTTTCAAGTTCTTCATCAGACATTCTTGTTTGCTGAACTGGATTATTCAGAAAAAAGTTCATAGCCGGTCCTATTAAAGTATTTGCATTTACCCTAGCTTGGTTGACTACAGCTGCCTATACAGCCGCTGCTGCGACAACCTTCACTGCAGCAAAAGGCCTGACAATTTTCAGCGCAGTCGTCGCTGCAGCAACCATCCGCACAGCATGTTTCTGAACAACAGGTAAATGCATTCTCTATTTGATATGCCATCTCATTTCCTCAGCAATCAAGATTACGTTAATCACCCTTTAACCGTTTGTCTAATTTAACATTTACGATGTATTCGCTAATTAAACGCGCCCATGCAATCCTGATGTCATTTCATTAGGAAATTCCTGCCTCACGCACATAAAGCTAGCCGCCAGGGTTGGAGAGGCCCTTGCGCCCTCCTTGCCACATCTGCTTTCTATCAGCCGCTAGAGCCGGCCTCATGAAACCAAACAGTGTGCCTGACGTGGCCTTGGCGAGCTGCCGACGGGTTGCCGCGGCGACGCTGTGACTCTCAGATCGCCGGGGGCGGGCCATTTATGCCCAAACCGGCAGGCTCGTCGCGTAACTCTCTGGGTCAACCCGCATAGATCGCGGGTGGGCCGTACGTTTCGAAGCCTGCTTGCCAGCTCCGGCTATACAAAGGGTGATAAAAGCAACCTTGTTTTGTACGTTTTTGGGTGTCAGTATCTGGCTGCAGTCGGCCAAAGCGCTATTCAAGCCCCAGTTCAAAAGCTGACATTAAAATTCAATCAGCTATTTTTACGGCACTCATGACAGTCGAGAACCGATGCAATATTTCTAAATAATTTATGGCAGATCCAACAAATAAAAAGATTGTCGATGGGCCGCCTGCGATGGTTGTCAGCAAGGGTGAAGCATGAGGAATCCGGTTCTGGTTTCCGCCGGCGTATTGCTGTTCGGTATCTGCGCCTTCGATATGATGGGTATTCTGGTGCGGATGCTGGGCGGCACCTATCCGGTCCTGCAGATTGCGGTGCTTCGCAACCTATTTGGGGTGCTGCCGGCCTTGTTTTTGCTCTGGCATGCGCGACAGTTGTCTCAGCTGCTGACGCTGCTAAACCGGCAGGCCTTGCTTGTCACCGTAATGCGGTCAGCATCTGTGGCTACCGCTCAGTTCTGTTTTTATAACGCACTGACCCGCATCGAATTTGCCACGGCAACGGCGCTGGCTTTTTGCGGGCCGATGTTCCTCACAGCCCTATCAATCCCAGTGCTAGGACATAAGGTCGGAATCTGGCGCTGGTCGGCAATCCTAATCGGATTCGCCGGGGTGCTAACTATCCTTCAGCCATTCAGAGACGGCTTTTCGCCCGCCATGATGTTGCCGGTGATGGCGGCCTTTTTTTATGCAGTGTCGAGCATTCTGGTCCGGCGGTTCCGCGCCGATGTGCCTTCGGCGGCGATACAGTTAAGCCAGCAGGTTGTCACTTTTGTGATAGTGCTAGTTGCCCTATTTTTGTTTCAGCAGCCTGTGCCGGTAGCCGATTTTAGCGATGGCGTGCTTTTTTTCCTCGTAGGTATTTTCGGCGGGACAGGGGTGATGTGCCTTGTGATTGCTTATCGCCTCGCCGATCCGAGTAGCGTGTCACCTTTCGAATATTTCGGCATTCCGGTGTCATTCTGCCTTGGCTGGCTATTCTTTCGCGAGGCACCGCTTGACGATCTGTTCCCCGGTATTCTGTTCATTGTAATGGCCGGTATCACTATCTTAGTTCGCGAACGGATTGTAAGCCGCCGAGAAGATACGGGCAGGTAAAATTTGTTACCGGCACAGACACACTTGACTATCAGATGCCCGTATATGAGAGAAGAAAGTATGTAAGAAAAACTGTTGGTATTCCAAAGTTTTTTGGAAGCAGATGGAGCGGCCGAGACGCAACATGGTGTGGCCTCCATAGTAATTAACTATCTGGATATGATAATGTTGACAGCATCGTGTGATACCTTGACAAGTCCCAACTGACAAAAAACACCCTCCAAAGGGGGTGCAAAATACAATTTTCAAAGAGCAGCTAAAGGCTAAATTTGTTGTTGTTATTTTTGCTCCTTAGATCAGCGATGCGACGAAGGATCCGTCTGAAGTTACCTGTGTCAGGTTAGCCCAGTCGATGTATTTGATGCAAGAACGGACGCTTCAGGGCAATAAAATTCTAACTAAGGAGTGAATTGGCACGGTTACTCCTTATCAGAAAGCGTACGTCATTTATATGACTAGCTCATTCCTCCGTAGAGAAACTCAGGCCCACTTCGGTGGACCTTTTTTTGTTGTTCGGTCAGTTGACCACGATTCCGTAGACTGAGGTTCCTGTAGCTGCAAAGATAGCTACGTCGAAAAGCATTCCAACTGCCGCAGATGCGAAGAAACGCTGTTTGTCACTAAAACCACGATTGACGAAGATCGGCTGACCAAAATGCCAGACTAGAATAAAGATGAAAGCTGCCACGTTTCTACCCTCAAGATTAGTTCAACAAACGATAGGCCTCGGCAATCAACAAAATAATGACGAAAATTGACTTCTAAGGTTGACCAAAGGCGCGTTGATATCCGTCAGAAATTCCATTTTAGACTTTCGTCTCATTAGCTAGTTTTTATTGGTCACCATTTACTCCTTGCGAGATTAAGAAAAGCTAACTCAAAATAAAAGTAAAGAAACACCGACAAGCACTAATAGCCAATTTGCAACACGTTTGAACCATGCTGCCGGCACCTTTTTAAAAGCATATTGCCCAATCAATCCGCCTAAAATGGATGCAGGGGCAATGAAAACTGATCGATAATATGTGCTAGTCTCAACCGCCTCGCGGGCAACTAGATTCAACAACATAATCGTCAGTATTAGCCAAACACTGAACATCACGTTTGCACGTTGGACAGTGGTGTTTTCATCAGCCGCCAAAAAGTAGATTACGAGTATAGGGGCAGCAGGAACACCAAAGCCACCTACTATACTACCCGTCATTCCACCAGCAAAAAAACTTGGAAACGGTCCACGCGGTCCCTTATATCTCAATTTGGCCAACAGTAAGAAAGCCGCTGATATTATGAAACCGCCCATAAATAAACGGATCAGTTCAGCATTTGACGAAACGAGGAAGCTCGACGCTATTGAAATTGAAATTAAGAGACCGAGAAAAATAGGAACGACTTCTCTCCAAGTGACGAATTTAAGGAGAGAAGGCATAACATGAGTATAGGCCACAAAGTTGCATATCGCCATCAGTGCAATAGCCTGCACAGGATCAAAAAGCATCGCCAGCAAAGGCACCATAAACAATGCTCCGCCAAAACCTGCGTAAATGGTTAATACTGAGGCGAAGAAAGCAATCGAGAGGCTTAAAGCCAGGGTCATGTTCAGAATTTCGGCTATCATTGTGATGACTTTCAAACAGTTTTCATTGAATACAAAATCCCAAGTTGAGGGCGTTCGCCGAAAGTCTATTGTTCTTTTATGAACAGCATCCCAGACCGGTCAAAAAAAATAGGGCCGGCAGCACATCTGACCGGCCCGAAGTTCAGGGAGGAAACTTTTATACTATAGTGGCCCATTGAGTCTTGATTGAGTCTCAATTAAGTCAAAATTGAGTCACCCGATCAGACATCGTGGCAAACCAAGAAGAACGTTGCTGCTCGTAATCTCTTCGATTGTCGTACCATGCGGCGTCTCCTGCGGCCTTTGGCGACCGACCAGTTGATTACAAGACAATAGTCGAGGCCATGGGGTCTATCGACTTTCCCAAAGTCTCTTAGATAGTGGGACTGATACTGCTGCTGACGCCAACTTAGGCTTTGGATGACACCGTCTACCTGTAGGCACGCCTTTTTGTGACAATGAGTTAGATTATCGAGAATATTAAAACAAAGGCCCCTTAGATCCTTATATATTAACACTGAGCTCTCTGCGCCAAATATAAAGGCCAGCCCCAATAGTGAGCGCGCTGCCAAATAGCATCATTACATTCACTTGTTCGTCCAGAATGATTACGCCGGCCGCTAGCGAGTATAAAAGCCTCGTATATCTGAATGGGCTTACCACGGACATATCCCCGAGTCTGACTGCTTCAGTCATAAGAATTACGCCGAAAGAGCCAAGTGCCACCATCGCCAGAAATAGAGCTGTCATATCAGCGTCAGGAACGCTTGTCCCTCCGGTGAATAGGAGCAGAATAACGCCACTAGAGGCGAAAAAGACGCAAGAATAAAATGATAAAAGCGGGGTTGAAAAGTTATCCGACACCAGCTTAGTGCCCACGTCCCGCAAGGTCATGCCAATCGCGGAAACAAACACAAGGCCAGTCATAGCGTCGAAGTTTGCGTCACCGGGTTGGACTATAAAAATAGCGCCCAGAAAGCCAACTCCAATTGCCAGCACACGGCGCACTCCGACGTGCTCTCCAAGAAACAGTGCGGCAACAGCCGTTATCATCAGCGGCACCGTTTGAATGATCGCTCCAATCGTGGATATCGGAACATAGGCCAATGCCAGACACATGCTGGTTGCCGCGATAACTTCGCCAGCATTTCGTAACATCACTGCCGAGTTCAACAGCGGTGATAGCCGTATTGCTTCCCCTTTTATTCTTAGTAGCGTCAAAAAAACAAAGGACGATCCGACGCCGAGGAGGATCATTATTTGACCTACGGGTATTGTTTCACTGGCAATCTTGATCAACAAGTCAGCAAATGTAAAACAGCCCATTGCAATAATCATCAGGATTATGCTCTTGAGATTTGCACTAGTAGTTGCACAGGAAATTTGCTTTTCGATGATGTCACCTATAGGAATGAGATTCTCGAAATCGGGCTGAGCACTCAAGTTTTCCTTTTCTCCCTTTCCTTTACCACCTCTTTAGGAACCACTGACAGCTTTTAGTCTTGTGAAGCGATATAGCCATAAAGCTAAAACACAGTCTGAAGTGCGGAGCGAGCTCTAAAAGAAAGCACGTATATAGAAGCCTATACGCTCTTTCGGGATAAGCTTTCAGACATCACGAATATGTCTCATAGCATTCTTCGAACCACTCAAGCTTCGTATCCGTTAAAGGATTAGCAAAACATACCCGGCTTACCTTCATAGGGGAATCCATTGCACTAATGCCGGCCAACTGCTTCCCCTAACCGCATAGTCGTACGTAGGGTATCTCTGTATCGAAGGCCACATCACTCTTCGCCAACCCAGCAGCCTCAGCTAGACGCATTCCCGTATCAGACAACAGAGCGATCAGCCATCGGATATCATCGTCTTTCTGGTAACAGAGTTGCTGAACCTTTCGAATGACATCGATCGGTATCGGCATCCGCTTTACAGCAGCTGCCCCGTTGCCGTAATTCATGTTTGCGAAGGGATTCAGATCACGGACGCCGTTCTCACGCGCTGCAAAGTTCCAGATAGCCCGGATGCACTCGAAGTTGCGCTTCACTGTGTTGTAAGACACTTCGCGTTTCAGAAGGCTATCTCTGAACAGCAACGCGTCATTACGGGAGTAGCCGTTGATCATTTTGTCGCCAGCTAACTGAATAATCTCTGAGACAACACGAGAGGTGTAGCGAACAAAACGCCTGTCGTCGGCCCTGCCCTTCATCTCGCAGTACGTTTCTCGGGCTACAGACAATGTCGGCAACGCGTTGGGCTT
>MDTC01074280.1_pt1 | contig 28732 bp, 22 predicted proteins | sample 811181 | NCBI WGS metagenome assembly MDTC01 (sample SAMN05326644, study PRJNA326480) | marine metagenome | isolation source: seawater | place: Pacific Ocean: North | collected 2011 | reverse complement strand
ATCGAGCAGGCCTTCAAAGACGGTGTTTTGTATTGTTTGTGTGCCACACCAACTTTAGCATCCGGGGTTAATTTGCCTGCTAGGAGAGTTTTGGTTAGAGACCTCAAGAGGTACGAAGATGGAATGAGCCGATTTTTGTCGGTAATGGAAGTCAGGCAGATGTTAGGTCGGGCCGGACGTCCAAAATATGATTCTAAAGGCGAAGCATGGCTTCTATGCAAAGGCGGGGACCCAAGAGAGGTTGCTGATGAAATCGCAGATAGATATGTTCACGGCCCAATAGAGGATATAACTTCAAAATTAGCCGCTGAACCAGCCATGCGTTTTCATTTACTTTCCTCCATAGCAACTGGTGGATTGAATCTAAGGGAGGAGATTGGTGATTTTTTTGCTAGTACATACTTAGGGCATACTCAATCCCCAAATTATCTTCAGGAAAATATAGACAAGATGTTATCTTGGCTAGTTGAAAAAAGATTCATTCATCTTACTATCACCGGTGATAAAACCGAATCATGGGATGATGAGACGCCAAATTGGGTAGATGCCGCTCAGAAAGCATCTGGAGTAAAATTATTTGAAGAATCTAGCAAGAAAGAACCCCGCGAGGCATCTTTTGGTTTCCAAAGAGCATCAGATATCGTGTATGTGGAAACCAGCCAATCAAATTATCAATCTCCAGATAATCGCTATGAGGCTACTGCTATGGGTGAAAGAATTGCTCAATTGATGATAGATCCATTATCGGCTGATGTATTAATCGATGGTTTACGCAGAGCAGTCAGGCGTTCGGTGAGGAAGGATTTACCCGTTTCGGCCTTTGGGCTATGTCACTTGGTCGCAGCAACTCCCGATTTCATTAATTTCTGGCCGAAATCTAGCGAACTAGCCTTTGGGAGTGAATTGCGTAAAAAAGCTGCAATTGTAGAAGATGAGATACTTGTGGAAAGTCCAATCGATGAGAGGGCAATGGGTCTAGTAAAGAGTGCGTGGTGTATCGAATTATGGTTTGATGAAGTCGGGCTTAGAGGAATTGAAAAAGAGATTGGTGCAACTCCTGGTGATGTTCATAGCCGTGTTGATTTAATGCAGTGGTTGCTGCTAGCAGCTAGAGAGATTTTATTACGCGATGATGTATTTTCTGATGACCATCTACCAGATGTAGCACATCTGGCAGGTTTGCTAGATTTGGTACGTAACAGGGTAAGAGCGGGATGTAAGGAAGACTTGCTACAATTGGTTCAAATCAAGAATATTGGAAGGACGCGTGCTAGAACTCTTGCCAAAATGGGTATTCGTACACCTGCTGATTTATTGAAAATCGATAATAAACAATTAGACTCTTTGAAATCTCTCAGAGGATGGGGTCCTAAATTAGTTGATAGAATTCTAACAGAGGTTATGAGGATTGCAGGTAAAGAGAAAAAATCAGGTCCAAGAATAGATGACCAGCCATTGCCCGGTGAGCGTCAGGATTGAAGAGTATCACCTTTTGGGCCAAACATGGAGGCCCCACTCTTCCCATGCCGTAGAGTCCATTTGGGCCAACCAGTAGTAAATTCGCGTGAAATTGTTAACAAGTGGTTGGAATCTAGAAATAATGAAAATTGGGTTCTAATCAGTGGCTCTGCACTGGCCAGTGAAATTCATGCTTGGACCGCTTTGACAGTTCTAAATCGTAACATGGAGCGGGGCGTGATGAAATCTAATTCATTAGATGGTGAATTTATACGCCTTTTATCAGGAACTCAACATATCGCTCAAGGCTTTTCCCGTGCAGGTTTAATCAAAGGTGATGAATATGCTTGGGTCATCGATTTGAGCGCAAAGAATCAACAATCTGATTTTGTAACTCAAGCCGAATCAATGGGCTTTGATATACTCGATGACAGACCCTGTGAGGCATTATTTGATGCCAAAAGGCTTGGCATAGAAACAGGTGATGGCGAGGATGTGGCAATAGGCCATATTCATCTTGCAGACATCAACTAAGCATAGGGTTGAAGGGGCACCACATACAGGGGTGTCACATGGTGGTTAGTGTAATGCCAAATGATGACTCGATTTTATCCTCTGGCAGAATGCTAGATCAGGACAAAACACGAGGTTCTCTAGAATTAGCATCTTCTCTAGGTGCAGATTATGCTGAGATAAGGTTGGTTTCTGAAACAACCAATACAGCGTCACTAAAAGATGGAAAGTTGGAAAGAGCGATACCAGGGCAAGAAGTCGGTGTGACCTTACGAATTTTGGCTGATGGTGCTTGGGGAGTACATTCTACCAGCGATATAGTTTCAATACACCAGCAAATCGAATCAACAGTTCGATTGGCAAAAGCTGTGGCAGCACGTCGGTCTAGTTCAGAATTACCCGTTCAACTGGCGGAAGTTCCAATTATTCAAGATGAAATTCATTGGAAGAGTGCTAAAGATGTAAGAGATACCGATTTGGATACTCGGATTGAAATGATGCTTGCGATAGATGAAGAGGCTAAGGATGATGATAGAATTGTCGCAACCTCTACCGGATGGTCGGATGAACACATACATACTGAACTGATGACCAGTGAAGGAATGGACCGTGTTTGGTCATTTCAAAGGAGTTTGATTAACGGTATGGTAACCGCTCGTTCAGATAGTGAAGTAGTGTCCTATAGAATGAGGCATGGAGGGGAAGGCGGTCTTGAATTAATCGAGGCTATCGACCTGGGTGAAATGGGTCGTAATGCCAAGATTTCAGCACTTAGATTATTGAAAGCAAAGCGTGCTCCATCCGGTAAAATGCCACTAGTAGCGGATCGTGACTTAACTGGAGTGTATATTCATGAAGCGTTAGGGCATCCCTGCGAAGCAGATTTAGTTCAGGCCGGTGACTCTTGTCTCGTTGGACGTCTGGGACAAAAAATTGGTTCTGAAATTTGTACAGTGGTAGATGACCCAACTATGAGGGGTGGCTATGGATGTTATCCGATCGATGATGAGGGAGTAGATACTAGGCCAAAGAATCTGATTGTAAACGGGGTATTGACAGAATATCTAAACCATAGGGAAACCGCTCATCGCTTCAATCTTGAACCAAATGGTGGTGCAAGAGCTCAAGATGGTTTACATCATCCTTTAGTAAGGATGTCAAATACTGTTATTCAGGGTGGTAGTCATCATGATTTGGACGAATTAATTGAGGATTTAGAATTTGGAATTTATGCTTGTGGAAGTAGAGGAGGGCAGGTTGATACAGGCAGAGGTTCTTTCCAATTCGCTGCACAAGAAGCCTGGTTGATTGAAAATGGCTCACTAACACAGCCTGTAAAAGACGTCAGTGTAAGCGGTATGACTTTGCAGATTCTAAACGATGTAGATGGTTTGACCAAAGATGCTCACTTAGCATCACCTGGATTCTGCGGCAAAGGACAAACCGTTCCAGTTGGCGATGGTGGCCCATTGATGCGAATAAAAGAAGCATTGGTGGGATGAAATATGATTCCTGATGATGCTGTTGAACGATTGTTAGAATCTGCTCATCTAATTGGAGCAGCATGTGAAAGATCAAATGTCCAACAATGGGAGGTCTTTGCTTCTCAAGCATATGGCCATTCATTAGATTTTGAAGGTGGAAAAATCAGTATGGCTTCCGGAGGCGGAGAAGGTGGTTTTGGCTTAAGAGTTGTAGAAAATGGAAGTTATGGTTTTGCTCATCTTGTAGATCTGTCAGGTGTTGAAAGAGCGGTTCAAGAAGCGGTAAGCATAGCCCGCCGTTCACCATCGATAGAAGGGTTTGAATTGCCATCAAATCATCAAGTAAAAAGCGTTGGAGGGATGTTGGATAAGAACATTTTAAACCTTGGTCCCGAAGAATTATTGGAACAAGGTGACCAAGTACTTACAAAAGCAACTGAAATCGATTCAAGGTCCTGTATTGTCGGCGGAGGAATTGGTATTTCCGCTAGTGCAGGAGCAATATTAACCAGTTCTGGAATAGAGGATGGTGGAGTAAAAACCTCGCATGGAATCGGAGTTCACATTTCTATTGATGAGAATGACGAATTGACTTCTTCTTACGAAGGGGAATCCTCGCGTAAAAAGTTGAAGGATATTTCTAGTTCTGTTGAAAAAGCGATTCACTGGGCGCAGGTTACCAGAGGAAAGATTTCCGGTTTCGAAACAGAAGATTGTCCCGTTATGATGACTAGCGATGGATTTTCACCATTATTCTCCAAGGTTGTTCCATCAGCAGCTACAGGTGAAATGCTGGCTAGAGGCGAGTCCTTCTGGTCGGGTAAGATGGGTCAAAATGTGATTGCAGATCATCTGAAAATCGTAGACGACGGCTGTATGGAGGGGGGACTCGGTTCAGGTTCAAGAGACGGAGAAGGAGTACCTTCTCAGACTCAAACATTGGTCGAAAATGGACGCTTGGTAGGTCAGTTATGGGCTACCAGAGATGCGGCTAAACAGGTGGCAGAAGGTCGTATAGAATCGGCATCATCAACCGGTTCTGCCTCTAGAGGCGGTCATACTTCACCACCTGGTTGTGGTTATTCTGATTTTATTCTAACATCTAGCAATAATTGCTTAGATAGGGACCGCATGATAGAAGAAATGGATTCTGGTTATGTAATTCACAGCGTGATGGGTGCACATACTGCTAACCCTACCAGTGGTGATTTTTCTGTAACTACTTCGACAATACTACGTGTGGATGGTGGACAAATAGTAGGACCGTTGTCACAAGCAGGTTTCTCTGGAAATCTAGCTAAAGCTTTGCAAGGAAGAGTGATATTAGGCCAATCTAGTGGGCACAAGGGTTCATACACCACCGGCTCAATGCATGTACCTGACGTTCTAATGTTAGACGGTTTGAGAATTAATCCTGCTTAATCGATGTTTAATTTCATTTTTGGAATTACACTCGCCGCAGTCTTCAAGAACCGCCGCAAAGAACGCTAAAATCCACGGAGGTGAGAGGGAGTGCCAAAATTACTCAACCAGACTGCACTGAAGCCCGACCACCCGTCCTTCGACGGGTCAGAAAACAAAATACGACCGTCGAGGTGGGATAGATGACTTCTGAATATGACATACATGTTCAGGAGGTAATCAAACAGGTTCCTGATGCCGATCCGGTAAAAGTTGCCGAGGCGTTTGGCCGATATGAGAAAGATTTCTTAATCCCGCCAGAAGACGCTATGCGCTCTGTATTACGCCGATTCCTTTCGGACAAAGGAGTAGTTCCTACCAAATCTGGATATTCGGGGTCTTCTGGTTCTAGACCGGCTATACCCGTGAAGAAAGTATCATCGTTCTCAGAATTATCATCCGACGACAAAAACGTAGAGATAGAGGTCGAGATAATCACTCATAACCCTCGGACAACCATGGTTAGGGGTGAAGAAAAAATAGTTCCATATGGATTGTTGGAAGACAATCCATGGCCCGATAAAGGTGGCGAGCGTACCAGATGGGAGTTCAAAGATTGGGGTAATCATTCCAATGTTACTCCAGGAGCGATTGTACGATTAGAAGGGGTTTCAGTGAATGAATACCAAGGTAGAATGAGCCTAAATATCAACCAATCGAGTAGAATCGCGGTTCTGCGTGAGGGTACTAGAGTGGTTACCGCGCCAGGAGAACCAGTGGAAATCAATACGATTACTTCTGAAGGTTCTGTTACTGTCGTTGGTAGGTTGCTAGCAAGTCGTAAAGACCAAATTCACCGAAAAGATGGTAGCGGATCAATCGACGTAGTGCGTGGTAGAATTGCAGACGATAGTGGTGCAATTGGATTCCTTTCTTGGGAATCATTTGATCATGAAGTCGGTTCTTTAATCAAGATTGAAAATGCCCAGGTCCGTACCTTCAGGGATACTCCTGAGATCAATATTGGTTCTTCAACAAAGATCGAAATTTATCATGATGCTAATTTCTCTACTGCAGATGATTTGGCAGCGCAATCAGTATCTAAAATTGAAGATCTAAGAGATGGTTCTAGAGATGTTGATATAATTGTAGAGGTACAAAAGATGACAAAACGCACTTTCACCAACGCAGATGGGGAGGAAAAAAGCGTATGGTCTGGAGATATTGCAGACCCAACCGGAAGGTGCAGATGTAGCATTTGGTCTGAACCACCTTTCGATATAGATAGTACTCCAATAGTAATGCGCCTGCGCTCGGTAAGAGTTAGAGCATGGCAAGGGATTCCAGATATAACAATCGATGATGTTTCTCAGATTGAATTATTGGCTGCAACTCCATGGGGAGATGATATTGATTTAGCTACAAATATAGTTGAAGTGCCTCTTCATGATTTGGTGAGCGGTGCTAGTAGAGTCGGAATCAGTACTTCTGGATTCATAGTTTCAGTAAGAGAAGATTCAGGTATAATTTCCAGATGCCCCGAATGTCGTCGAGTATTAAGAGACGGTGCTTGCTTTACTCATGGCGAGCAAGATGGAGATTCAGATGTACGTTTGAGATTGGTTCTAGACGATGGAATTGGTACTCTTTCATTGATGGTGAATAAAATTGCGGCCACCAGTCTATTATCGATGGATGAAGAAAAAATCACCAAGGAAATTGAAGAAAATGGTTCTATGGCCTTTGTACAACAGATTCGCGAATTATTACTAGGAAGAAAAATGAAGGTATCTGGTAGAACCTTCGTTGATGAACAAGGTTCTATGTTGATTTCTGATGATGTCGAACTATTGGAGAGTGATTCTGCTTTAGATGCATCTGAATTACGTACAAAATGGGAGTTGGTATAATGCAGACATCAATTAGAGCAAAACGTCAATCAGCTTGGCATATGTTAGCATCAGAGTATGGTGACTCAACACTTAATGAACAGGGTTCTGGAGAATTTGACCCATTATTTGTTATAACCAAATTAGGAGCCAAAGTCAATCGCTTGGTCGTTGCAGGTTTACTAGAGAGGTTAGAACCTAGAGAGACCAATAGTGGTGCAACAATTTGGCAAGGTCAAATTAGAGACCCATCGGGAATACACTATTTTTCAGTAGGCGATTATGCTGCGGAATCAATGCGTGAACTAACCTTGCAATTAGCTGCAAGAACAGATGATGGTGAAACCTTGATGATAATGATGACTGCTAAGGCGAAATTCTTCCAAAACGAAGAGGGAGCAGTATACACTAGTTTACGTCCTGAAGAAGCCGCTATTATTCCTGGATCAACCTACCGCCAATGGTTGGTAAAGGCGTCTAATGATATGCTTGAGCGGATGGATTGCCAGCAAAAGGCATTGTCTCTTGAGAAGACAGTTGAAGCATTGGCAAAGGAAGGAATTCCTGAGCACCTAAGAAGTGGTCTCCTTTTGGCCAATGCTCATTATGGGGAAATAGACCTTGAAAGTTATCGCTTAAACATAATGCAAGCTCTAGATATCGCTGAAGGTAAAGCCTACTCAGCACCTCCTAAGCAAACAACTGTTGTAGATAATTCACAAGAAAAACTGGAAGAAAACGATTCACCAGGTGGAGAAACAAAAGAAGAATCAGAAGATTTGAAGAAAATGATGATGGATTTGATCGCTAAACTAGACCAAGGTGAAGGTGTAGATTTCAATTCCTTGTTGTCTAATGCAGCAGCACGGGGTCATGATAGAGATTTGGCTGAAGAAGCACTGGATGAATTGTCAGCAGAAGGCTCAGTTTTCGAACAGAGATTTGGATGGTTCAAGCAGACTTCTTAAACATCTACTTCTCCAACAGGTTCAAGGCCCATTCGCGACCTCATCAACATACAGGTGAGACTATGGCAGGAACAGATTTTTTCATTCGACCAGCAAGCGGGACTTCTAGTTCCGACTGGTTAAGGCTTGCAAACGCAGATATTTCGGTAAAAATTAGTAGGCGAGTTACGCGCACAGTTTTACACGGCGGCGAAGGCGACGATCTCGTCGATGAAGGCGCTGAGTCAGCGGTTTACACTGTTAAAGGCGAGATGAGTTTAGAGGATTATAAGTCTGTAATTAAAATGTTTAGAGCAGGCCAACCATATATCCATGATCCATTCGAAGAAAGAGATGTAAAAGCAGTATTTGGTTCTCTAGAATACGATGGTTCGACCGAATTATATTCATTTGAATTCATTGAAGATATTAGATGAGGTGAGTATTTGCGTAAACTAGACGAATCTCGAGAAATCCTATACGTTATCCGTACAATGGATGTTCTAATGGGTTCAGGTGTTGGTCTAGAAGCGGCAATACACAGCATCTCACAAGGTGGCTATGGGATTATATCTAGTGATTTTAGCGAATTAATGGTCAACATAAATGGTGGAAGACCATTGGAAAAAGAATTACGCTCTCTTCTCAAAAAAGCAGAATTTGATGGATATAAGCGTGTCATAAATACAATGCTGAACAATGTAACACAAAATACCGATATAATCGAGACTTTGCGTAAGCAGGGCGAAAGAATGGAAGAAGATCGTACCAGTAATGTGAAAGATTACATCGAACAATTAGGAGGAGTTCCTGAAACTCTACTTTCTATTGGTATGATAGGTCCTATCATTCTTGCAATTCTTGGTATTGCTCCACAATTGATGGAAGATTCAGGTGATATCATGGGTACTCTTGACCCTTCAACTGCTATGTCAATTGTTAACGGTGGACTTATTTTCACACTGATCGGTATGGCTATGACTGGAATAAAAGCCCACACAAAAGACCCTGGTCTATGAGGTGATAGAATGATATTTGATATTCTCGAGATGTTTAGGCACCAACCTATCATTTTGTTTTTGTTTACAATTGGTCTCGCCTTCGCAGTTGGCGGTATTCCTCCAATGATAGAACGTTCTAGGAGAAGAGGGATTGAGAACGACCTACCTGCAATGCTTGAAGCATTATCAGATTCTTTAGGAGCCGGACTTGGTCTTCAACAAGCTATGGCTGCTGAGGCTGACCGTAATACTGGATTATTGGGTAAACTTCTACGTGAGACGTTACAAGAAAGCCATAGTTCATCCTTTGCTTCAGCACTTTCAAATTTTGCTACAAAATCCCGCTCCTCTCAAGTTCAAAGGGTAATGCACCTTATGTCTACCGCTATAGAACAGGACGCTCCTATGCAAGAGATACTTGCTTCTCTCTCCAGAGACTATGAAAGATTGAACGACTTAATGAATCAAAGAGAAAATGATTTACAAGGAAGAGCAATTTTGATAATGATGTTTGTAGCAGTCGGTCTACCACTTCTAATCGCATTCATTGTCGGTCTTTTCGCTCCTAAAGCAGATGGTTTCCAATTAGAGACATTAAATTCTTCATTCATTTTATTTTTTGGAGCAGCATCGCTTGTTGCAATATCGGTCGGTGGAAGGATGTTAGGCAGACTAAGCTCTGCTTTGTGGTGGGCGCCTCTTTGGATGGCGATATCAATGTCATTGTATCATGTAGGAGTATTAGTAATTGGAAGTTGATGAAATATGGAAGAAATATTAGAGCAATATGGTAGAGTTACAATCTACAAAGAAGCAACGCACCCTTCGCCTATGTACCATGTAGATGGTGCAGCGGAGCCGAACCCTTACGGTAACCTTGCAGTACTTCTGGAAGACGACAATTTGGAAGAGGTAATGTACAATGGTGGAGCGCAATGCGTCAAAATTGCACATAGAGATCACGGAATGTGTAGAACAAATGTTTGGGTAGATGATGCGCAAGGTCTTGATATTGCAAGAAATATTGCGGCGTTTACTTCAGTTCCATTAGGAGATGGACCGGGACTCGTACCGATTTTTGACGGTAGACTTCCTGATGGAAGCCGTGTAAATGGTACAATCCCTCCAGTTTCTCCTGATGGTCCAACCTTGACCATCAGAAAATTCAGGGAAGACCCTATGACAATAGTCGATTTAGTGAGATTTGGAACCATTAATCTTCGCTTGGCTGCTATGATGTGGGTTTGGATAGAAGGATTGGACAGTCGGCCTGCAAACTTCGTAATCGCAGGAGGAACCGGTTCAGGAAAGACAACTACACTAAACTGTCTTGGAATGTTTATTCCTTGGCATAAGCGTTTACTAACAGTAGAAGATACTGCTGAATTACAAGTTTACCACGACCATTGGCTAAGGATGGAAACACGCCGAGAGCGCCCAGATGGAACTCCTGCAGTCGATATGAATGATTGTCTGAAATCCAGCCTTCGTATGCGCCCTGATAGAATCATTGTGGGAGAAGTACGTTCTAGTGAATGTGCAACCCTATTGACCGCTATGAATACTGGTCACGATGGTTCATTCGGTTCTCTGCACGCAAATACTGCGCAGGAAACGATTACTAGAATGATCAACCCTCCAATGGATGTACCTCCAATTATGCTAACAGGGCTTGATTTGATTATCATTCAAGCAAGACTGTATGTTAACGGTAAAACCTCTAGAAAGATCACTGAAGTTGCAGAAGTAGCTGGTATGGAAGGGGACAAACCTCGTCTGAATGCAATTTGGAAATATAATGCCGCATCTGATTCAATTGAAGAAACTGGAATACCATCCAAGATGCGTGAAACCATCTGTTCAGCAGCAGGGATTACTCCAGCACAATTCGAGCAACATGTCAAGCAAAGAGAACAGATAATTGGTGACCTATTACACCGAGATATTCGAGATATCGAAACAGTAACCAAGGTTATTCAAGGATTCTATGCAACCCGTTGATTATCTAGTAAGTCTGAGTCTAGCAAGCAGTTCATCAACGCCATCTAGGCTACTTCTTGCAGAATTAATTCGGTCTGTTGCATCGCTTACAGTTTCTCCCAAGTCAAGTTCACCTTCGACAATTTCTTCCTCTCGCTCAGGGGCTTGGAATTGTTTTGCAAGTCTTCGTAAATCTGTAATGATTGAATCTACCTCGGTATCTGAAACATTTATTCCAGGAGCGAGCCTTGGAATTTCAGAAGGAGATATGTATCCTAATTCGGCACCCACTACTCCTGCTGCAGCTACAATTCTTGGCCTCAATTCAGGAGTATTAATCTCATAACCTTTCTTTTCTAGGAATCTTACTACAAGTGCTTGCTGTGATTCATTATAGTTGCCTTCTGACTTTTCTAGAATCGCTTCGACCAATTGCTCAAATCCTTCGATATTTCTTTCAAGTCTATCCAAAGTTCTTCTATCACTTGCCTCTAGATGAACAGCCCCGTGCTGAATCAATCGAATAACACGCGTTCTCCTCGCTGTCTTGGGGTCACTTGATGCGATGTCATCGTCTAATGAAATCTGTAAATCGAATAGAGCGTGTAGGCGGCCTGAAATTGCAGGTAGCCTGAGGTCTAATCCTAGTGTTCTCGCCTTTTCTTCAAAAGCCATTCTTCCTTTGACCATATTACCCGAATGGTCTTGTATAATTCCTGGCAAAGTTTCTCGCAATATATTCCTTGCATCTTCGAATTTCCTCAAAGCCTCTCTCTCTCTCCAAGAATTAGGAGTAGAATGCATAGCATTCATTTCTTCCCTGGCTTGCTGATCTAGAATCTTCAATCTATGATGAATAAATGCTCTCCCCGATTCGTCCTCTATTTCGAATCCATGGTCGGCAAAACTTGCGACAAATGCTTCTACATCTTCCGAATCTGTAACTTCACCTACCAATAGGAAGTCTCTGCATAAGGCGTCGATTTCGGCAGCCCTATTTTCATTTTCAACAAAGGCAGGAGTGATTTCGATGTCAAGCAAATCTGGCGTAATTTCTGCTGGAAGAGGTTCTGGCAATTCAATTATTTCCACTTCATCACTTTGTGGTTCACTTTCTGCTACTGAGATCTCTTCGATTATTTCATCGACAGCAATTTCTTCTATGATAACAGGTTCTTTCACGACCTCTTCAATTACGATTTCATTAATTTCAGGAACAATCTCTTCCAGTTCCTCGTCATCATCTAATTCCTCAGGAACTGGGATATGAATTGCTCTTGGTCCATTACGTGGTCTTCTCAAACTTTTCTTTACGACACCCCATGCTCCTGCTTGTGAGGTTAGGACGCCTGCAACTCTCATCAACAGGGCTTGTTTTGCTCCTGAACGTGGCAATTCCAGCCTAATGCACAGTTCGTGCAAATCATCGCGTGACAAAGCATCCAATTTTTCTGGAGTTAATTGCTTTGCATCATGATTTAGGTGAAGGTAAAGTCGTTGTCTCCTTTCTCTAATAGATCCTGATTTCTTGATTCCAAAAACAGCAAGTAATTCACCCATTTTATTGTTCAAAATCGATGAAATCGCTTCACTGGAAAGGTCCCACTCAGTTAAAATGAGTGTCGCAATAAGCCTGGAACGGACTACTTCTACCGAGCCATTTTTCGAAAGTCCATGTTCTGCAGATATCTCTTTTAGACGGTCCAAACGTGCTTGATGGATTTCGCTAAGGAGCATCTGAACTTCGTTCATATCATGACCTCTAGAAACTCTTGCGCATCTTTCCATATTTGAGGTTGCACCTTGTAATTGGTGTTGGAAGTGCAATTTCAGAAGGTTATCACACATTCCAATGCTCCAAAGTAACCTCTGCCTCTGTTGCCAACACCTTGAAACCACTTGGGCGTTAAGATAGGTTTGAGGGCGGCTAATGGGTAGGTATGAACGCGCTTCAAAATCATCGTTGAAACTTTCACATTCTCTGGTTTCAGGTCTGATAGACAATATCCGTCGAGATTTGAGAAGGCAGGAAGCTCACATAGATGGGGAGATGCGTGAACGCGTAGAGGCGATTCAGAAAACTTTGATCGAGGTTGCTTCAATTCAAGACGCAATTATTGCAGGTTCACTAGAGGTAAAGAAAGGACTTAGTCGTGCTCAAAAGAAACTGAACAAGGGTGGAAGCCATAGTGATATGAAGACTGAAATCTTAGAATCCGCAAAAAGGCTGGGGGAACTACGTAAACTGCATAACGATGCTGTTGCCCGAATACAGGGCGCTCTAGCAAGACCTCCTTCTGCGGTTGAGATTATTGAAAGAATGATGAAAGATATTTTCAAAATGGCAGGGTCTTGGGAATCCGGTGCTAGAGAAATTGATGAGACGATTTCAGATGCAGTAGATGCTAATCAGCCGGTTGAAATGATCGAATTAGAACGAGATTTAACCAATAATGGCTATGATGTAATATTAGCGGGCGACTTACGAAGTGAGCAGAATATCGAAGCTAGTAGAAATTTGATTCAAGAGATGTCACGGGATCAAGGAAAAGCAGAAGATCAATAATCATTGAATTTAGGCAAACCGATCTTGTCTGCAGGGATTCTACCTTCAGAAACCATCTCTTCTGTGTATTTATCCATCATCTCTTTGATTCTACTTCTTTTTTCTTCTTCAGGTACTTCACTTAAGATTTGTATTAGCGTATTCCAATTTTTTACTAGTACTAGCGAAGAAGTATGAATCTCTTCAGGCGGGAATACCTTCTCTATAGAAGCGGTCACCTTTCCGTTCTTATCTAATGTTTCTAAAACCATGTCAATCCGAGAATCTCCTTTGATATCACCTTTCATAGAAACAATACTGTCCCTGGAATGCCCATCTCCTTTCTTATCGGCCTCTCTGAGAACGGTTCCGACCTTTCTCTGTTCGACATACATTCCAATCTTCTCATGCTTGTCGTTGTCAATGTGGTCGAGTATCATCATTTCAATCCTCAAAGAGAGTGCTGCTCCCGCATCGATAACCTCAAGTAAATTATGGGCTGGGAAATCGATTCTTGAAATAAAGATAGTATAACCTTCTAGTGGCGTAGGTATGAATCTAAAGCGTTCAATATTATCTCTTTGCAACCCTAAAGTGTGCCTTCTAGTACGTGATGGCAAAAGAGAGTATAATGATCTAGAGATTATATATCCATCAATTTCACCATTATTCCTCATCTCTTCCATCCAAGACAATTGATCAATTGTTTTGTCTGGTATACCTTCGAGTTCTGATGCCAGTATAGTCTTCACATCAGGTCTTGCTCGCAACATTTGTCGCTTAGATAATTCGCAATCCGCTAATACAATTCCATTTTTAGGAAGATATTCCACCTTGTCTTCACAGACCAATACCTTTGTTGGTTCTCTTCTTGGAAGTACTATTGATGCTGTCAAGTCATCTTGTCGATGTTCATACCACCATTTTGCCGATACAGCGGCTAGATCTGCATGGCCATCTATCAACAGTTCAATAGCCGACTCTACATGAGGTACTTCTCTAATTACCAAATCTATGCCATCGATATCTCGTTGTGCTAATTTGGTTGTTTGTGTGTTTACGCCATCACCATTTTCGGGATAGACTAGGATTTCAAATCGTCCATCTTCGTTCATCGCGCAAACCTCGGCGGGCATATGCCCACAACCGGCTGGCGTCCGCCACCCGTTAAGAAGCCCACCCTTGTCGGACAAACAATGGACGATACCTTAGCGGGGGACAAAATCGAAGATTTGCGTCAGTTAGTAGATTCAAATCTAGCCAAGATAATAGAAGAGCAGTCGGTTCTTTATGGTGAAGTCGCTAAGTGTGCAGGAGATGTATTATTGGCTGGTGGAAAAAGATTGCGACCAATCCTTATTCTACTCGCATACGAAATTGCTGGCGGCAAAGAAATCGAGAAAATAATGCCTATGGCATTAGCAGCTGAATTCATCCATACAGCCACTTTGGTCCATGATGATATCAACGATGGAGCAGATTCACGCCGAGGTATACCCACGCTTCATTCTACACATGGCCAAGCAAAGGGAATAATTGGCGGAGATTGGCTATTTTCACAGGGCTTTTATTTGGGTGGAAGGTATGATGCCGCAATCGTAGATATTTTGAGTGGTTACTGCTGTGATTTAGCATGCGCAGAATTCAGCCAATTAGACCATGTGATGGATTTGGGTACTTCTCCTGAGAATTATTTAGATATAGTTCGCGGAAAAACAGCAGGACCCTTTAGAGCTGGTTGTGAGGCTGCAGCAATAGTTGCTGGCAGTAGCGTTGAAAATTCAAAATCACTTGCTAGATTTGGACAAGAGCTGGGAATTGCATTCCAATTGGTAGATGACTTATTGGACATCTTAGGGGATGATAGAATGGGTAAACCGCGCGGTGCGGACATCTATGAAGGCAAGATGACCTTGCCACTTATCCATGCCTTGACCTTGCTGCATGGCGAAAAGCGAGAACGATTAGCAGAACTGATTATCGATTTTAATGATAATTCATTTGAGGAATTAATACAATTACTCGACAGTTCTCAGAGTATCCAATATGCCGAGATTCTAGTAAAGGCGCATCTTGAGAGGGCGATGGCTGAAATTGAATCATTTCCAGATTGTACTGCAAAACAATTGCTTAAACATGTGGTGCAAATGGTTCCGAATAGACATTCGTGAGGTGTTTGATTGGCTGGTTCACAAAGAGATGTAATCATAATTGGTGGAGGCCCGGCAGGGAGTACTGTTGCCCGTTATGCTGCCGCCAATGGTGCGGATGTATTGGTTATTGATCGGAGAGACCCTATCGGTTCTCCTTTGCAATGTGGTGAATTAGTCCCTACTAACGATGAGATGAGGCGTTTATGCCCCGATGTTCCAGATATGGATGACTTATTTAGAACTCCAGAGAAAGCAATATCTCGGCGTTCAACCAAGATGCATATTGTCCCCCCATCTGGCAAACCACTAAGGTTTAATTTCGAAGGATATGTCTTGAATCGGGTTGCCCATGACGAGTTTTTGGTGGATTTAGCTAAGAAATCTGGTGCTGAATTTCTGGTTGATTCTCCTGTTCAAAGAGTAGAAGGAAATAATGTAATTCTAAAGAATGGTGAATCCTATTCAGCCAAGGTTATCGTGGGAGCAGGTGGTCATAATGACCCTCTAAGAAAAGAATATTGGAATGAATCCTCTACAAAAATACCTGTCAAGTTTGTTTTGATGGATGGAGACTTTGGTGATGCAGTCGAACTCCATTTCGGTTCTATGGCTCCTGGTGGTTATGCATGGATGTTTCCAAAAAGTAGTGGTGCAAATATTGGTCTTGGCATCCAAAAAAGCTTTACTAAGGGCAGAAATCTAAATGACTATACTGAAGATTTTGTTTCAAAATATAATGGCGAAATAACCTTCAATGGTGCAGGTTCATTACCGATGTCTGGTACTATCAAGAAATTTGTCAAAGGCAATTATATGTTGACAGGAGATGCTGCTGGAATGGTATTGCCATCTAATGGTGCAGGCATCACTATTGCAATGGTGGGTGGTAGAATTGCAGGACAAGTTATCGCCGAACACCTGAAATCTGGAATTTCGCTACATGAATACGAAATAAGATGGAAAAAGCAGATGGGTAAAGTAATGCGTAATTCTAAGCGTTCTTTCAAATTTGGAAGTTTACTCTTCAAACTTCCAGATTGGATGCTAAATAAGTTGTTTAATCCTCTTACAAAGGGGATAATTTGGCGAGCAGTGACCTGTAGGAAGATGTTCTGGATATTTTGACAAATAGTCGAACCGCGATTTTTTCAAAGGCCTTGTTTTGCTATTTGAAGCCATAATTAAGCGGTTGTTTCAAGTGGATTGAGTGTAAGGGCTTACTATGCAGCGGGATAATGCGGCGGTCAGCCCAGTTATTGCGACTGTGCTATTGTTAGCGATTACCGTTTTACTTTCCAGTATGGTTTTTGTAATGATGTCTTCAACTTTTGATACGGTCGAAAAGAAGTCTCCAACAGCATCTGTCTCGGTAAGAGCGTTATCAAATGGCTATCATGTTGTTACTATTACAAGTCTTGATCAACAATTAGACCCAAGTAAAGTCGAATGGTCTGTTCTAAAAACTGTTGGCGATGATAGGCAGGTTTTGTCAGGCTCCGTTGATGATTCAGACGTTTATGGCACAGTTGGAGCTAATGTCTCGTTCCATGATAGAGACGCAGGTTGGTCTGTTTCTGGTGGAGATTATTTCGTAATAAATTGTAGAGAAATAGGTTGCGATGATGGAGATCATAAGTTCCAAATCATAGATCAAACCTCTGACAAAGTACTATTCAAAATCGGTTTACCACTAGCTGATTAATCAACCACCGATGTAAGACATCTCAATCTTTTCTTGTTTGACTATTCCTCTTAGTTCAGAGTAAGCATCTTCTCTATCAGTCCAAATTGTTCGTACCGCTTTAGCGATATCAGCCTCACTAGCCCCCATACGAATTATTCCTTTCAAGTCATATCCCTTAGAGGCAAATAGGCAGGTATAGAGGGAGCCGTTAGCCGAAATACGAGCTCTACTACAGTCTCCACAAAATGGTTTAGAAACACTTTCAATAAATCCTAATTCTTGGCCATTCCAATTATAGCGATTGGCAACTTCCCCTTTCCGTGTTGGTTTTAGAGATTCTAATCCTTCAAATCTACTTCTAATCTCATCACCGCTAACGACCTCATCTAGATTCCATGAATTGGTCTCTCCTACATCCATGAATTCTATAAAGCGGACTACTACGTCAGTTCCGTTGAAATGATTTGCAATCTCACTTACAGCATGCTCATTGACACCTGCTCTTACTACGCAGTTCACCTTAACCCCAAGACCTGATTGTAAAGCAGCTTTGATTCCAGCAAGAACCATTTCTGGTTGATAGTTCGAATCACTCATCTTCTGAAATGTATCTTTATCTATTGCATCTAAAGAAACAGTTACTCTATCCAGTCCGGCTTCTTTCAACTGCTTAGCATGCCTTGCTAGCATTATTCCATTTGTTGTCATGGCAATATCGAGATTTTTTGGCAGCATTGCTATGAAATTTGGCAGATCTCTTCGCATCAGAGGCTCCCCGCCAGTAATTCTTACCTTTTCAAGGCCTAAAGGTACCAAAGACTCGATGATTAGAGATAATTCTTCGTAACTTAATACCTCGGATTTAGGTAAGAATATATGTTCGTTATTGTAATGTTCTTTCGGCATACAATAGGTACACCTCATATTGCATCTATCGGTCAAAGATACGCGAAGGTCCCGAAGGGGCCTACCGCGCTTATCTAAGACCATATTTGGACACAGAACAAAGCCGGTATTCAATATGTGCCTTGCAACCATTCATGTTTGAGGGCCTTTTGGGATGTAATATGCGGACTTTGAAACCCACCAAGTCCACAAATACTAGCAACGGTACATTGGCGATAAAGAAATCAAATTTGAGTGGAACTTTTTGCTTACCCCCTTCAAAAAGTCATGCAATGCGCTGGTTAATCCTGGCCTCTATGTCTAATACTCCAACTAGAATCGAAATGACCGAAATTGGTAGAGATGTAAATGCATTGTTAAAATGCCTTAAGCAATTAGGCATAGGATATGAAAATGGAATAATTACTGGTGGAGAATTAGTAGAACCATCTAGTACATTAAATTGTGAAAATAGTGGTACTGCGTTCCGGTTTTTGCTCGCGCAATCAGTAACTTGCAATTTCCCAGTAACTCTTGATGGAGATGATTCTCTTAGAGTAAGGAGTTCCTTACCACTGGTTCAAGCATTGGGTGTCAGTTCCTCTCAGAAATCCTCTAATCAATTCCCACCAATAACTATTGAAGGAGAATTTGGAAAGAAGGAAATTGAGGTTGATGTGTCAAAAAGTTCACAATTTCTATCTTCAATATTGTTGATGACCCCTCGAACAAATGGATTCACTTTGAGAACAAAAGGCCTCCCTGTGTCTCGAAAACATTCACAGTTGACTTGGGATTTATGCCAAGCAACCGGTGCCAAAAAGCAAGGGGAGCCTTGGGAAGTAGTTTGCCCCAAAGTAGTAATTCCCTCGGATGCTTCGATGATGGCATTCGCTAAATTAGCAGGTATAGATGTGGAAAATGAGCCGTTAGTTAATGATGCAATAGGCCATGATATTTGGAGTCAAACCGGCGAATTCGACCTTACTGATGCCAACGACCTAATCACCCCATTAGCAGCATATCTCGCCTTGGGTGGTGGTGGAAAAATAATCGGCGCTAAGCATGCTACTTTCAAGGAGAGTAACCGGATAAAATGTACCGCTAGTCTTCTTTCAGATTTTGGCCTGGATGTTGAAACTACAGAAGATGGTTTGATTATCAAAGGAGGGCAAAATCCGACTTCACCAAGTGAGATAGTCAATACATTTGGAGATCATAGAATGCAAATGACGGCAATTCTACTAGCTGCTAGAGTTGGTGCAATAATAGATGATTCAACACTACATGAAATAGCCTGGCCATCATATCTTCAACAATTAGAAAATATAGGGCTACAGTTTGAATTGAATTGATTCATCCATGACGGCCAAAATGCTGGTCCAGAGCATTGAGAGGAATCCTCATCGCGGTAGGTCTACCGTGAACGCATGCCCAAGGGTTTGGAATACGCCTCATATCATCTAGTAATCTCCTCATTTCAGGTAGTGTCAATTTGTCATTGGCCTTTACTGCACCACGGCAGGCATTTAGGAATGCAAGATGGTCCTTCTTTTCTTCAACTGTAGTAATCGGCGCTCCATCTTCTGAGACATCGAGCAGTAAGTCGTGAACGAAATCTTGCATCTCGTCACCTGATAGAAGGGCAGGTGCAGATGAGATTACCCATCCTGAATTTTTTTGCTCAAAGCAAAAACCTAGTCCTTCAAGTGTCTCTTTAGAGGCATCAAGCCTCGCTAATTGTCTGGCATCTAAATCAATTTCAAGTGGAGAAATTCTTGGTTGAGATTCCCATATAGCCTCATTATGACGTAGTCTTTCGTAGCGCACTCTCTCGTGTAATGCATGCTGATCAACCAGAAGTAATTCTTCTTCCGCCTGAACCAAGATGTAGGAATCTGCAAATTGCGCTAAAGGTTCCATCTGCGGTAATTCATTGATTACAGGTCCGAGAGGATTGTCGGATAATGGACTTTGAGACACTATACCGGCATGTCGATGCAATTTTCTTTCATCAGATGAAAGCGCCGGAGCTATAGGTTGCATATTGGTAATGGTTTTTTGACTACTAGCAGCAGTTGAAACCGGTCTTGGCTTTGCTTCTGGTTTGACCTCAGTTGCTTTTTCACCACTAAGAGACAACTGTGCAGCATCCACCCAGGATGGTCTACTCGCCTCCCTTCTTTGTTCTGGTTGCTTTGCTAATGATACAATACCAGTAATACCTCCACTTGATTCTGGCTCGGTTGGAGTCGATTCAAGAGTATGTGCAATACAGCGTTCTAGCCTTTCTAGAACTCTCCAAGAATTTTTTAGCCTTACTTCCCTTTTCGTAGGATGTACATTTACATCAACCTCAACGGAAGGAAGATTTAGCAATAATACCGCTACTGGATGCCTTCCTTGCATCAACCTTGTCCTATATCCTCTTCGAATCGCTTGCAAAAATGGTTGCGATGCGACCGGTCTTCCATTGATCAATACATGAATATCATCGCCTTTTCCTCTAGTAATATCGGGAGTAGAAACCCAACCGGTCCATTTTTCATCACCGGGAGCATCTAAATCAGCAGGTGGTGATTTCAGTACGATCATTTTTCCAGCTTGACCTCCAAGCAAGTCGTACAATCGATCTTCCATATCCTCGACTGCTGGCACTTCAAGTATGGTTCGCTCATCACTAGTCAGTCTAAATCCTACTTCCGGATTAGAAATTGCATGGCTAACAGTTACATCGACAATCTTGCTTGTTTCAGTAGCAGGCCTTCTTTGGAAAGCGAGCCTAGCTGGTTGATTAATGAAAATACCTTTGACTTCGATTTTAGTACCTTCTGCAATACCAACTGGCTTTACATCGCCCTTATCGCCATCTTTCATTGTAATCATTCGACCTTCATTACCACTAGTTCTACTCGAGATAGATAATTCACTAACCATTCCAATACTGGCTAAAGCCTCACCTCTAAATCCAAGGGTTCCAATGCTCGCAAGGTCATCTTCACTTCTCAGTTTACTTGTCGCATGCCTGTCTAAAGCCAAAGCGAGGTCTTCTTCATGAATTCCAGAACCATTGTCAGTAATTGCAATCAGGTCAAATCCTCCTCTTTCTATATCGATTTGTATTTGCTTAGAGCCGGCATCTATAGAATTCTCCAATAATTCTTTGACAACTTGTGCAGGTCTTTCTACAACTTCACCAGCTGCGATATGGCCGATGGTTCTGTCATCGAGTTGCTTAATTCGTTTCAAACTCATTTCTCATCCTCCAATAAATTCCTCAAATGATAAATCGCCTCATGTGCATCCCTAGGGCTCAAAGAATCAGGATCGATATTTTGCAATGACTGTTTTATTTTCTCTAATATTGGATCTTTTTCTATCACAATTTTAGGTTTGTTCATGAAACCCATGAGAGATGCCTGCCCGGTATCTCTCGAATCTGGAGTTCCAGATTCTCCTGCCTTAGCACCTTGAGCCTGGTTTTCTAAAAATCGAAGCAAATCTCCCGAACGTTCCACAACGTGTCTTGGCAATCCTGCCAAAGCAGCTACTTGGACTCCATAAGAGTCATCACATGGCCCGTCGGCAACAGTATGTAAGAACCGTAATTCTCCATCAAACTCGGCTACTTGAACATGTACGTTAACCAATCCCGGTGCATCTCCCTCAAGGCCGATTAATTGATGATAATGAGTGGCAAAAAGAGTTCTTGAGCCAAGACGATTACAAATATCCTCAGTCACTGACCACGCTATTGAAAGTCCATCAAAGGTCGAAGTACCTCTACCTATTTCATCTAGTAAAATCAACGAATCAGGAGTTGCTCTTCGCAAAATATGTGCAACCTCCATCATCTCCATCATGAATGTCGAACGTCCCCTCCTGATGTCGTCACTTGCACCAACTCTAGTGAATATACGATCAACCAGTCCTATTTTTGCACTTTCAGCGGGAACGAATGAACCTGCCTGCGCTAGGATTGAAAGCAGAGCAGCACAGCGTAGATGAGTAGATTTACCACCCATGTTAGGGCCTGTTATTAACAAAAAGGAACGTTTCTTATCCAAACTCAAATCATTAGGAACAAATCCAGATTGCATTTCTAAGACTGGGTGGCGAAGACCTTTGGCTGATAATCTGTTATCCTCATACATGCTTGGTCTATTCCAAGCTCTATTTCTTGCAACCTCTGCAAAGCATTGTAGTACATCTATTTGGGCGACATTTCCACTTATTTCAGCCAATGCTTGAACATGATTACGACACCTTTCTCTAAGATCACAAAACATGCTATATTCCATTGAGTTAGCCTTTGTATCCGCAGTTAGTAACTTGTCTTCCCATTCGACTAGTTCATCGGTCACATATCGATTTCCAGTTGTCATTTGTTGCTTCCGTTTCCATTCATCAGGCACCTTGGATGAATGGGTATTTGTTACTTCGATATACCATCCTATCTGGCGGTTATGCCTCACTTTTAGGGATGGAATCTTTAGACGTATCCTCTCCTTTGCTTCTAAGTCTTTGAATAATTGATGCCCCTTTCTTGCTGCATTTCTAAAATCATCTAAATCAGAATTGACACCCTCCCTTATTAGCCCTCCATCCCGTAGAGAAAGTGGTTGCTCATCATTAAGATTAGCCTGAATATCAATTCTAACCAATTCAAGACGGTCTATACTCTCTGATAAAGTACGCAAAAGAGGGTCCTCTACCTCCATGCATAGCGATTTCAATCTAGGCATTCTCTCCAAAGCGAGTCCGATTGCAACCAGGTCTCTCGAACCTGAGCGATTGTATGACAATTGGGTTGCTAATCTCTCCATATCTCTGAGCCCCTTAATGGCTTCTCGTAGCTCATTTAATCTTCTAGAAGAGCGAGATAATGTAGCAACCGAATCATGACGGCTGTTAATCATATCAATATCTGCTAAAGGTTGTAATATCCAAGCCTTCAATGTACGCCTGCCCATTGCCGTCCTACAATGGTCTATAGCGCCAAGGAGACTTCCTTCCTTCTCGCCAGATAAAGTCTGAGTTAATTCCAAATTTCGTAAAGTAGTTTGATCTAAAATCATATTTCCTTCGGGCTTTAAGATCTCGATATCACGCAGATTTATCTCTTCCATACGATGCATTGCGGCTAGGTAATCCGCAGCTAGGCCCGCTGCTGACATTGCTAAAGGTGCATCACCCAAGTCAATATGACCTAAATCTGATACCTCTAGGACTTGTTTCAAAGATTCTTGACCTCTCTTCTCTGATGAAGAGTGCTGAGAAAGAACTACGCCATCCAATTGGGAAACCATATGTCTGACCTCTTGTCTATCACTATCGCGCGGGGTAAAGACCAATTCGTTAGGATTGGCTCTTAGCAAGTCATCTAGTACTCGAGCCCATCTTTCATCCCCCGAGTGTTCGACAGTCCAAACCTGACCAGTTGAAGCATCTAATGTTGCTAATGCTACACCATCTGCTTTTACCACTAAGGACGCTAACATCGCAACATCATCAGTTCCGATCAAACTCTCCTCATACAATGAACCAGGAGTATAAATTCTAGTTACAACTCTTTCGAGTAATTTGGCTCCTTCTCTTAATTCATCTTCCTGCTCAGCCACACATACTTTGTGACCCGCTTGTAGCATCTGTTTCAGATTATCTTCAAGGGCATGCCATGGGAATCCTGCCATAGGAATTGGATTATCCGACTTTTTGTCTCTACTGGTCAATGCTAGACCCAGCACTTCTGAAGCGACCACTGCGTCGTTGTGGAATTGTTCATAAAAGTCACCCATACGGAAGAATAGCACCGAGTCTTGATGCTCATTTTTGATGTCCATGTATTGGTCCATCATCCCCCGCTTCGCCATCAGTGGTCACTCCTTGCTCACGCTAGGACACAGCCACTTAAGCGGGGGTTGGTAAAGAATGCCCTTGGAATTAGGCAAAATTAGCGAAAACGCTACTCTATTGTTTTCAGAAAACTTCACCGGTTTTTATTGAATCAGCAATGTTCCATAGCATAAGAGACAAAATCATCAGAGACACCATTATGAAAGCGAAATCCATCATTCCTCTAAGGCTCGTAAAAGACTTCCTTGCATCTGTATCAATCGATAGTGAACCCATCTCTTGACTTGAATCAGCTCCGTGAATAGCGATCGTTCCAGTACTGTCTGTGTAAGAGTACATCGGCATTATGTGTAAGGGTTCAGGAAGTTTCTCAACAGAGATTTCTCCCTCTGAGTATATTGCAACATTTTCAGACCCTATGTCGCCAAAGAACCAGATATCACCTCGCTTATCCATAGTTGCAGACTTACTTGGAACACCAAGATTTGTAGTTTCCTTTTCTTCAATGTATACCGAATCGACAGTTCCTGCTGCAATAAAACCGTCACCTGCTGGCATTATACTGTGGATTGCACCTTCTCCTCCAAGGTATAGAACCTCGATTAGAGGAGTGCCTTCTGCATCCAATGTCACTTCAATTATTAATTCATAAATTGGAGGTGAATTTGTACCGTTTAGTCCTACGAAATTGATTGGTGCCTTCCACCCTCCTGCTACTAGCCATCCCTCGTCTGTAGACTGCATCACATCAAGTTGCATATCTCCGTCATTGATTGTTACAGCAGATACCGATTTTGTAGAGGATGCTTGATTCAATGCCATCGATGCTAAGGAAGTAGAAGTCCCGTCTTGAACTATCATCAACAAGTCATCGCCATTTCCTGAAACGTCGATTACTGTCAAATCTTGTGACAGCATCATTGATGACCAACCATCAATGTCTGCACTATTTACTGAGATTTCACCAGCAATACCTTCACAAGCATAAGTGACTCCGCGATATGATTCTAGGCATGTGGCATACGGTGAAGCAACATCTTCTGTACCAGGTAGGTGTATGTGTCTGCCATCATCTTTTTCATACAAAATCGCATCACGAGATATGTCAATAATCATGGCATCACCATTGACATCAACAAGTAAATCTTCGGCACCGAGTTTAACTCCCGATAATTCATTAGACCAATCTATCATTATACCTCCTGAAATTATCACTAATGCAAACACTGCAAACGATAACCACTGGTGTTCAGATTCCTCTTGGATGAATTCATTCCATCTCGACATATACCTGCGAGGATGGGCACCCTCCTTCTTCTTTCCCCTTAAGGGGAACTAACATTTCTCATCGGTATCGTCAAATAGGGATGGTTGGTCGCTGAGACGCCCGGAGGTATCGAATATGGCACGCAAGCCCGCAAAGATGTATCGCAGAATCAAAGGTCCTGCATATACTCGACGCAAGTATATCGGCGGTGTACCAAACAACAGAATCCTATCTTACTATTCTGGTAACCGCCGTGCTGCAGAGATAGGCGAATTCAAAATGGAGATGAGTCTTTTCGCAGACGAGTCTTGTCAAATACGTCATACTGCCCTAGAGGCAGCCCGTGTTATTTCCAATTCAACTATTAGGAATGCAGCTGGAATGCAAGGATATGCCTTGAGGATCCATACTTACCCTCACCACATTCTACGTGAAAATAAGCAAGCAACCGGTGCAGGTGCTGACCGTGTCTCACAAGGTATGCGTTGCGCTTTTGGAAAGAATGTAGGAACCGCAGCCCGTGTTAAGCGTGGCCAGAGAGTGATTTCAATACAATTCTCTCCAGAACACTACCTTATCGCTAAAGATGCACTTCGCAAGGCTTCAATGAAGTTCCCAACACCTTGTACAACCACATTGATTCGTGGTGCAGAACACGTCAAGGGACTAGTTTGATCTAAATCCCTTTGAGGGATTTACTTCGCAGTTTAGACCTCATTGTAAAAAATACAACTTGAGGTTATTATTCACCGGCTGATTGATGAACAATCATATCGACGCGTACACAGGAGGAGTCATAATGCGTATTGCAGTTCTAATAGAAGATAGATGCAAGCCCAAGAGCGATGCGTTTGACTATCTCAAAAAATGGGCAGGCTCATGCGGTGGTGAATGTATTCAGATGGAGGGTGACAAATTCCGTATTCTAGAAAGTGCATGCCCTCCTTGTTTTATTCGTGCTAAACACTGCCCTGATGATGCGGTAATCGTGATCAATTTACCCGCTGAATTAGAAACTGATATGATTCATAGATATTCACTCAATGGTTTTCGCTTATTTAGACTCCCTACTCCCTCAAAGGAATCGGTAGTCGGTATCCTGGGACCTAATGGAATGGGTAAATCAACAGCATTCAATATCTTGAATGGTTCAATAATTCCAAATTTAGGAGATTTTCAAGCTGAAGATGTCTGGTGGGAAGATGCTATTGAGAGCCTACCTCGCGGAGAATTGAGAGATTTCTTGAATGAAGTTAGTGAATCAAATGTAAAAGTGGCTCTGAAACCCCAATATGTAGACCATATACCTAAAGCAGTAAAAGGAAAGGTCGGGCAATTACTTTCTTCAGTCGATGAAAAAGATATGTTTGAAGAGACTGTTGAGAAATTAGGGCTTAGCCACCTTTTAGAAAGAGAACTTGATCAATTATCTGGAGGAGAATTACAAAGAGTTGCAATATGTGCAACTTTGTTGAAAGATGCAGATGTTTATTTCTTCGATGAACCCTCCTCCTACCTCGACATACACGAGAGAATGCGAATCGTAGGAATCATACAAGAATTAGCAGAAACAGCCCGTGTGATAGTAATAGAGCACGATTTAGCGGTGCTTGATGTATTGGCAGATTTAATTCATATCGTCTACGGTAAAAAAGGTGCATTTGGAATATTCACTCCAGCCCGAAGCACTAGAATGGCAATAAATGCATATTTAGATGGTTTTTTGGTCGAACAGAATGTTAGAATCCGTGATAAGCCAATAAAATTCCAAAAACATACAGACCGTTCAAGTGAAATTGGAAATACGGTTGTTGAATGGGGTGAACTCGAAAAAACTCTTGGAGATTTCAATCTAAAAACCGGAGATGGAAAAGTGCATCAATCCGAGGTTGTAGGTGTTGTTGGACCTAATGGAACTGGTAAAACAACAATGATCAAGATTCTAGCAGGAGAATCTGAATATGATGCAGGGTGGGTCACTGCGGATGCAAGAATCTCTTACAAACCTCAACATATTGATGTGGATATGGATTGTAATGTGCAAACTTGGATAGATTCGGAAATCGGAATGGAATGGCGCAGTGGCGAATTTAATGCTAATGTGATTAGAGCTTTAGGAATTGATGAATTGATTACAAAACAGGTAAACAATCTCTCCGGTGGAGAATTACAATCTGTTGCAATAGGGATTTGTCTAGGCCGAGATGCTGATTTATATCTCTTGGATGAGCCTAGTGCCCATTTGGATGCTAATGCTCGGATGGAGGCTGCTAAAGCGATTAGAAGGACTATGGAGTCTAATGAAAAAGCGGCCTTTGTAATAGATCATGATGTATATTTCATCGATATCGTATCAGATTCATTATTGGTGTTTGAAGGTGAAGGTGGAATCAAGGGAATGGCAGAAGGGCCTTTCTCGCTTAGAGAGGGCATGAATCGTTTCCTGAAGGGAGTCGATGTTACATTCCGCCGGGACCATGACTCAAAACGCCCTCGAATCAACAAGGGTAAAAGTCGTAAAGACCGAGAACAACGTTCCAAAGGAGACTTCTATTCCTTCGATACATGAGTGTTTATTATGCCAGCACAAATTCCCCCCGAAGCATTGTCGATTGGAAGAGCGAGAGGTCGTCTTTCCGCATCTTCATTCACAGCTTTTAATCGCTGTGAAAAACAGTGGTTTCTAAATTATAGAATCGGATTACGAGGTCCAACTAACCCCCATCAGGTAATGGGGGTTATTGTGGAAGATGCATTATGTGGTCTACTAATGGAAAGGGCAGGCAGTGAAGGTAACAACTGGGCACAAAGTGAAGCCCCACCCTCCGATTGTAAATCATTTGAAGAATTGAAAAAATGGATATTCGCAAAAATACCTAAATCTGCAAACAAAGTTTTTGATGATGGAAAATCAGAATTTGAAAAATCACTTTGGTCCAAAGGTGATTGGGATGAGTCCTTCACAATCGAAATGGTTGAGAAGATGCTGGAACATGGTATACAATTGCAATTAGAAGAGGTTGAATCCTGTTATGAGGCAGGTGGCGGGATACATGAGTTCGATGTTCCTGCGCCATGTTGGAAAACCCCGCCTCACTTTGCTTTACCCGGAAAAGTAAATCAAAAAATAAAATGGGAAGATGAACCTCACATATTTAGTAAGCAGTCGCTTACATGGCAGGATGCTTGGGAAATAGCCCGGCCATGGGTCAAAGACCCACGTAATCCACAGCCTCAGAGAATGTATCATCCGGAAAAATGGGCAGCAGGAGAATGCGATATTGTTCACAGATGGGATGGCGGAATTAGAATAATCGATGTCAAGATGGGAGATGGAGGTGGAAAATTTGCTGCCTCATTACCAGGCCAACTAAATTTCTATTCTTGGCTTTGGAATGAAACTCATGATTCCAAGTGTACCGGTTTAGAGGGTTGGTACCTTACAAATGGTATGCGAAAGGTGGTGGAAATAACTTCGAAAGAGACCAGTGAATACCAAGCAGTACATGCTATGATGCAAAATTATTCTGCTGATAATAAATTGCCAATTCAAGAACCATGTGATGGTAGTGCAGGAGGGTGCCACTGGTGTTCAAAATCTGAGGTTCCTTATGAGCCTACAAAAATAAAAATGCCGTTTGAATCATTATCTTCGATACCTAATCGCGT
>MDTC01267360.1_pt1 | contig 28738 bp, 43 predicted proteins | sample 811181 | NCBI WGS metagenome assembly MDTC01 (sample SAMN05326644, study PRJNA326480) | marine metagenome | isolation source: seawater | place: Pacific Ocean: North | collected 2011 | reverse complement strand
AGCAATACTGATAGATTCTACTAATGCCAAATATATGGCACGATCTTTACACCATTTTTCTGTAGTATCAAGTAACCATTGATCATCGATCTTTTCTTGTGAAAATAAATTAGGTAAAATGTCAACTGCCATGGTGTATTGTTCACCAGTCAATCGATCTGATTGATCTAATTCAATTTTAAAAGATTCTGTTGTTGGAAGTTTATTGTATTTACCAACAAACTTACCAGCTTCTTTAAATAATATACGATAGACACCTTCAAAATAATCTGGTTTTATAAACGGCAATACTTTACGCATGTATTGTTCGTCTGTTAAAAGATTACGTAGGATTGTCTGTTCAAGATTTGTCTGCAAGTTGGCCTTCTTCTCTCATCTGCGCTCGAATCTTAGTTGCTGAAATGCTATGAATTTCTTTTCCAAGATCGTGCTCTGTAAATGTATACCCAACACCTCGACCATAACCAATGTCAACAATGTTTGGTACTACCATTATAACATAATCTTCATCGATTGTAAACCCATGCATGAATAAAGATGCAGCAATATTTTCTGTCACAGCTTCAATATCGAATGGGTTATCATTTTGACCAGGTACTCGAGAATTCGCTTCTCTTTTTTCTGGCACTTGACGAATCATAATAGCAACTTGACCAGTCATGGCATAACAACGTTTGAATAACTCCGTATGCCCATCATGCCATGGTTGCCATCTACCTAGCATTTGCACAGTAGGATTTAATGGATCAAATTTCATTATTGTGTTTTTCCTGTTACAAACACCCATTGTACACCAGTTTCAGGTGAATCACCGTGCTTATAGTTACCTGTTTTTGACCAATCAACTTGAGTCATTTCTTTTACTCTAGTATTTAATTTAGCAAAGCTAGAAATATCTTCGGTTGTTTGAGCTGAATAAATTACATTAGCCTGTGGCTCTTCAACTACTTCTGGATGGCCAATCATTTGATGTGCACCATAACCTAATAGTGCCAATAAAAGCGCTGCTTCCATATTATCTCTCCATATATTTTTTAATTAAGGGTAATAGTTCTGTGTGGGTATCATTAAACCATTTTGCTACATGATAATCACATTTAGGCGGATCTTCAAACATTTTATTTGTGTCATCATATCTACCTTCTTTAATAGTGTCCATCCAAACTGTAAAGTCTGGATCAAATTGTTTTCTTGCTGCTTCTGTCGGACAAACAAAATCTGTAACAGCAATTCTACCTGACATTACAACTCCATCAGCAAGATGCCGCATTCGTAATGCTTGACGCATTCTACCTTCAAGGCTAAAATCCCACTTACTCATATCAGGACCTTCGTAATATGAACGAATCTTATCAGCATTAATCCATACAGCACCAAGCAAATCTGCTAATGGTTCTGCTAATGTTGTTTTTCCTGAACCTGGTAGACCAAAAATCAAAATCTTCATTATTCTTTCTCTCGCATTTGAATAGTGCCATCATTGTTTTCAATTGATGAATGTATAATTTCTTCAAGTATTTCTCCAACTATTAACTGGAGATCAGGATTATCAACTGATAAATTATTATCTGGTGTTTCTACAATTTCAAAATTATAAGTCAATACACCTTCATCAGCTTCATTAAAACTAATTGTTCCAACTTCAATTACTGTTTCAATAAAATTGCCTTCCAAAATCCTAATATGCCAATTTTGAGCATAATCAGGACCAGGTACTAATTGATAAGTTTCGTTTTCTTTATGCTTCTTGTAGGTCGAGATCATTGTCTTCTTTTCCACCGATCATAAATTTCTCTTGAACATAAGATTTAAAATCAGTTTCTTCTAGTATCGGGGTCCAGAATTCCTCTGTGAGTGTATCTTTTTCTCGAACTTTTGGGTCCACCAACTCTCCAGTACTACGATCGACCCTACAATACCAACCATTAGAGGGCTTAGCAACGTAATTACCAGACATAGCAACGTCCAAAAGACCACTATAGGACTGAACGCCACCATCCCAACTAACAGAAATAGGAATTTTAGATTTTTCTTTAACATATCTTGACTTCTCTACATTAATGACAAAGTGATAACCTTTGATTTCTGTACCAACTTTATCTTGTTGACGACCTAAGATCCAAATATTATCAGCAGAGTAATAGATTCCAGTACCACCAGAAACCACAGCCTTAGGAAATAGACCAATTTCCATATACGTGTGATTGACTGCAATCAAAGGAATATCTTTCATATTCAAATATGGTGTAGTCATACGGAATAAACCTTTTAGTGATTTAGCCCGTGACATATCTGCAACAGATTTTTCATTGATTGCATCTTCTAATTCTTTCTTAGATGCCAAGTTACCAACAGAATCAATAACAACAATGACTTTATCGCCACGTTCTACACCTTCAAGTTGACCAATCAAATCAAATTTTAGTTCTTCTACATTTGCAATCGGTGTGTGCAATACACGACTTGTGTCAATTTTAAATTGTTCGAAATAAGATTGTGGTGAACCAAATTCTGAATCATAGAATAGCATTACTGCATCAGGATATTTTTTCATATATGCAGCTGCCATAATAAGAGCAAAAGAGGTTTTAAAGTGCTTTGATGGACCTGCTAACACAGTTAGTCCTGGTGCCAATCCTCCATCAATAGAACCAGACAAGGCAACATTCATCATAGGAACATCTGTTGCTACCATATCTTTTTCATTAAAGAATTTAGAATCAGCGAGTACATCTGACTCTTTGATTTTACTATTCTTTTTAAGTTTATCCATAATACTCATATATTTCTCCTGCTATCCACTGATATATATTTCATCTTTTGGTCTATACCACTTTTTTTGATGATGAAATTTTGCTAGTAATTTTTGTATTTCTTTTTTACGATTTAGACTATCTGCACTTAATGCTATTAAAGCAACTTCAATTAAATCTAATTCGCTAGGTGTTAGATCGAATTTTTTATTGTAAGGCATATTATACCACATCCTCCTCTATTTGTACATTACTTTTTAACTCTGGGATTGAATTAAATAAATTTTCTTTTCGAATGATATCGATTTTGTGTGAGATAATTTCTAATTTCATAGAGCCGTATGAATCTTGCGGAGTCTTTAATTGTGCAATAATTTGCTGTAATTTTTCTTTCATATTAAAATTGTATTGAATTCTATAATCTAAGATCATATTCATAATATCAGATAAAATTCTTTTCTTAGCAGCATCATTCATAACATTAATATTATAGTGATTGGGAGAATGCAGCATGTTAAATCCTATCCTATCGACACATATTCCAATGTCGATTAGATGATCTATAATATTTTTCAGGCGATGCACGTTCATAACACTAACTGTTATCGAAGGCGAAGGCTTAATACCTGTAGCAATCACTTCTTTTAGATTTTGTTCAACTTTATTCCATTGAGTACCAGAGCGTATGACTTCAGCTCTTTCATGGATTTCATCAATACTAGGCCACAACCGAACATCAAATTTTTTCCAATAATCAAAGACGTGTTTATTTCCTCTTTTTAAAGTAGACATGTTTGTGTTATATTCTAAGATAACATCGTATCTACCTAATCTATCAAGCTCTCTTAATATATACCAATGTTCATCCATTAAAAGCGGCTCACCGCCAGCAAAATATATTCTTTTTACTTTATTAATATTCTTATCAATTAAATTATAGATATTTGATTCTTTATTCTTAAGAACCTTATCATCGTAAGATCTACCAAGTTTTTCTGAATCTGGTATCCAAGATGAACTAAATTCTGGCCCGCAACTTCGACATTTAAAATTACATAGATTGCTAAATCTAAAATCCCAATGTAATAAATTTAAATCTGCAATAGGTGATTTAATATCTGCTAGCTCTTTTGCAAATTTTTCATTACTATGTTGACGATGACTACTTACGCCAGTTTCTTCTTTTGAAAAACACCGTGTACAAATCTTAGGTTTTTTTCCGTCCAAAAACTTTTGGCGTAAGTTGACCATACGAGGACTATTCCATATATCCTCGATCGATTGAGTATTTAAATCACCAATTACATAATTATCAGTAGTTATACAACATGGTACAACTTCACCATTTGGATTTAGATTAACATGCACCCACGGTAATACACATATATTATGCAAAGAATGCTTCAAGCGAGGCTCCTGATTCAATTGGATATTCTGCTTCTTCTGTCCAATTTTTTCCCTGCCAATGCGGGTATGATGCTCGAGATAAATGCACTGATTGCGGTTTTTCCATAGCTTCATAACCTAATTGACCAATAGGATTATATAGTGGTTCTACCCAATTATAAACTTGTGTGTGTGATTTCAATCTTTCGGTGAATGCATTACGAACTTCATCTCGTTGTTGCCAACTACCAAAAAACGGAGTGCCTTTATACCATCCTGTTTTTGGAATTTTACGAGCTTCATCTTCAATTGGCAATGGTTCCCACGCAGTAACATTTGCTTTATATAATGCGCGAATTCTTTCTACTTCTTTACCATATCTATCAGCTAGTTTTTTAGCCTCTTCAATTGGATTATCAAATCTACACAAATGATGTCGAATATCAATATTGCCAAAATAAGTTTCTATCTGATCATACTCACCACCGGTAGGAATAAACTCCTCAAATCCTCGATTGATAGATCCGTGTAGCGTAGAAAACGGTACAGAAATATTCTCCCACCCAGGCCGGTACATGCATATAGCATGACTATCACCGAATGCAATATTGCTATATCGTTTTATTGTATTAGGATCGATGGTCTCAGCTTCAATTTGCAATTTCCGAAGATTTTCCCAATGCACATTATCCCATTTCATTTCTTTTTTTACTAGACGATCAAGAAACATCGTGGCATAATCAGGAAAGTCTATCATAATTGATTTAACTTTTCCAGTAAAATGTGATAGTGCATGAATAAATGGAGTATTAGCATATGCTTCAATACCACCAAATAGATTTAGATTTCCACTCCAATCTGATCCATGATAAAAATAGATTTCTTCGAACGGAGTATAATCAATAATTTTATTACTGACTAAATTGATTGTCACATCCATACCAGCTTGTTTGAGCTGATCAGCATAGATAATAGCTTGCGCTGCCTTATGCGAATGTATTTTGTTCGAGATTGGTCCCAGACCCGTGAGTAGTATTTTTTTCATCTTTAGTCCACTTTCTATATGAATCAACTCTGTCGTATATAGTATCATCGTTTAGTACTGGTTCAGCACCAACATTCCAAAATAAGATGTCCCTACCAGAATTTTTAGGGATATATCGCCATGCTTTACCATCATATGTGTTTATGCTTGGAAAGGGTGGCAGTCCTTCTTTAATTTCTTTAGTAAAAGGTTCAGGCGCAGAGATAATATTGCTATGACCAACTTCGCCTTCTTTCATATTACGAGCAACTGCAACAGCATGAAACTCAGCTTTTGGCCAAGCAATCTGCAAGGCGCGATGTAGTACGCCTGTAGATACTACGGTCCACACTTCTTCTGGTGCTGGAATTGCTGATGCTACCTTTACGATACCTGCCGTAACGAGTTCGTGCTTTAAACCTAACGGGATAAAAAACGCATCGTCGTTGTCTTGTGCCCATTTATTTGCTATCCTATTGAGGTTAGGCATAGCAGCCACACGATAGAAATCATACTCAGCACCGCGCTCGATACAACAAGCTTGATGATGACTAATTCTTTTCGATGAGGGCATGAATAGCCTAACGCTTTTATTGTATCTCTTTGCCACATCCAAGAGCGAGACTCCAGCCAAACCAGTGCGAGGCTGAACATAAACGAGACGAGATTGATTAATACGAGAAATAAGTAAATCTCCTCCTCGTACTTTACTACCTGTAATGAGGTCGTCTCTAACAACTCGTACACCATCATATTCCTTTATAACAGGTGCTGGATTAGGGTCTTCCCAACCTTCAGCTAATTTTAGATAATATTCTTTAGCTTCTTGACGAGTTTGAATTCCATCAAGACTTAAGACTTCTACGTCTTTATTTACATTATCAATTACGTGTTTATCATGTGACATAGGTCTATTATACCAAATTTTACTAGGAATGTAAACTCTTTTTTAGAGAAAAACTTCTTGGATAAATCCATTCATATGGAATTTTCTTTGTAGTAGATTTAACACCGTGTTTAATAAATAAATGTTTACACCACATACAAGCTTTATCTTCGATATTGATATTATACTGTCGTTCCATAGGATTATCTTTATGCGAGGCTAAAGTATTAAATTGTTCTACAAGCCATTTTGCTTGATCATTTGCAGGCTCATAGTTACCATTTTCATCTAAGTCGAATTTTGTTTTACCGAAAAGGTTTTTTCCACCAAATATTTGCCATAGTCCATAGAACGATAATGTTCCTGGTGTAACCCATGATTCTGGGTCGACGAGATCTGGTCTTGCCATGGCGATGTGACGAGACAAGTTCTTATAAGGGTACATAACATTTCTAAATCCATATTTTTCTTTCGTGTGTTTTTCAAGTTTAGATGCTAGTTCCATCATTTTTAATGGACGATTTGATTGCAGAAGAGAGTAACAATCTTTAGCAATTCGTTGGGGTGTTTCACACAACCATTCTTTTACTTTAGTACCTTTAGGATAATATATTTGAAATAGGTCTGATCTTGCGTGCCTCTCAGTAACAAATCTATTTCTCATAGCATCAATACCATGATCTCTTAATGCTCTGAATGTCAACCAATGTTCATTGCTAAATGACCAAACAATAGTATGATGTAAAAGCTTTTCTACATCTTTTTCATTTTTCATTTCTTCTACATATGGCATCTCATCCCAGTGTAAACGGTGAGAAAATTGTTGTGGATTAGATTTAAGTAAAGGTTCTTCTCTTACATCATACGCACGACAAAACTCGAAGAACTTTTGTATTCTTTCTTCGAGTGGCCACTTTTCTAATAGATGATTAGTGACTTTACCTTTTTTTAATATAGGTTCTACTGTATTTTTATATGTAATAGAATTATTATCTTGTTCGATAAATGCTTCTAATGTAGCGTGGCGCATTTAGCTTTGTATTCCTCTACTGACATACTAACCTCTTTTAAGACGGTATCATCTGATGGATGGTGTTTACGATTATTAAATGTATCAACCAAACCAAGTTCTAGCATAGCCTTCTGCCGACCAAACGGATGATCTTTGATTTTACTCGATGAAAATACAGTATCCATATTGACATGAGAGTAATGAGCACCTGGTCTCATATAGTTTTCAACCCAACGAATAAAGTCACAACAAACATCTTCTGCATTATATGGAAATGATTTTGTGTCTTCATAAATTTTATCCATAACTTTATCGAGGAATACTTCTTTTTTTACTTTTATGGTTGGTTTAGCAAGATAAGAAATGCACTCAACAGCGTTAGTGCCATAATAAAAATGCGATTCTTTGTTAACAAACTGAGGATACCAATCTGCAATATCAGCAATAACGGCAGCATATTGAAAAGTGTAACGATTAAGTCCGTTTCTTTCATTCCATTTACCCATATATTCTCCAATTTCACGGAGATCTTTTCTTTCGTTAGAAGTTTGTAGCCACTCTGCCATTTCTCTTGCAAGACGAGGGGCAAATTCGGCTAGATAGTAATCACCGCTTCTTTTATAATCTGAACCTTCTGGCCTTTTCGGAAACTTAGGAAACTGATAACCAACTGAAGTATAAAATGGCGCAGTATGTCTCTTCATATGCCAAATCATATCTTCAATAGTTTTAGCTTTATGAAGCGTAAACAACAATGTGTTATGATAACCAGACGGTTTAGTTGCATAGTTAATAGCAGAACCGCACACGCGATGCAAGATAAAAAGATATAACCATTCTGGTAAATCAAAATCTTGATGTTTGCCAGTCCAGTTTTCTGCTACTACTTTGCGTTGATCACAGTGTAAACCAGCTTCCATTTTTTTCCAATAAGGATGATCATCAGTCCAGCCAGACCAGCAATCATTCATAATTTGTGAGAAGCCAGCATACTTACGTTCAACAACATCGTATAATTCAATCCAATGCATTAAGTCATCATTCATTTCAGACTCCATATGGGGAATCATCCCATATGGAGCTTCTTCTGAAACATTGCACTTTACTTGTTGTTCTTGTGCCATATTAAAATAACGAATAAATTCATCATAATATTCAGTAGTTTCTAAACTCATTTTTTTAAATCATATATCCGTTGTTCTTCTGGGCTGGTAGCATATGCTGTGTATGCCATATCAGTTTCAAGTGTTTTAATTCTATCTTTAAGCTCTTCAATTTCTTTTGTAAGTCGCATATTGGTATATTCTGTATTAACACCAATACCTTCTTCGCGTAAACGACGTTTCATGTAATCTTCATGATGTTCTTGAACTTGTGACATTTATAAACTCCCAATTAATATTTGCTTCGTCAAACAACCCAGCTGTCATACCCCATGATTCTGCCCAACGTTGTGGGATATTTTGTTCTTTCATTACAACTTTTGAGATGCCGACTTGAATTATACCCTTTGCACAGTCAGAGCAAACTGGCAAACCAGAAACATATAACGTAGAACCATCTAAAGAAACTCCGTTGTATGTAGCATTATATATGACGTTCATTTCTGCATGAACAACATATTTGTATTTGATCTCGCGGTTAGCATAGCGATCCGCAGTATCAATAATTCCACGAGGAAATCCGTTAAAACCTTGAGCGAGAACTTGTCCCTTAGATCCTACCGCAACAGCACCGATTTGGCGTGACGGATCTTTAGACCACGATGCGACGCGTTCTGCTAGCTCAAGGTATCTAATATCCCACTTATTTGACAAGGTCAAAGTGCCTTTCATAGACGTGTAGATTTTGCACTTGCCAAGTAATAGTACCTTGATCAATTTCTAAATTATTTGATACTGAATGCAGCATATAACTTTGCCATGCGTAATCATTTTTATAGCCATAGACGACATCGTTAGATCGCATTTGTACAACAGAATGCAGCTTATCGTCTCGAATATAGTATGTAACCGCATTTGTACAAATAAAATCATTCTTATCGTTTTCGGCGAATTCAGCCCAAATTGATGGACGATTATAAACCATACAAGCTCTACGTGAATCTTTATTTAATGTTAATTCATTAACCACGTTATCATATTGCCGATACCACTTATCGTCAAATACGAGGTATCCATAGTTTGAGTTGATTTCTCCATACTTATTTGCAGACATTTGCCATGCCTTTGGAGGGTCTCGATCGTCTCCATAAATATCGTTGATGTTTGTGGATCCAGACAAATACCAATCAATTTCTGCATCAATATATTCCTTATTTGGTTTACCAAAAATAGATTCTTCATCTGCAATAAATGAAGCACCAATCATTTCAATAGTCTTTTGACCAGTTTTATCAATAGTAAATCTTTCATTCTTTAATTCATTAATGAAATGATTTCTAATATCACTTACCTTCATTGTTGTTCATCCATTACAGTTTTAATTTCTTTATCCCACAATTCTGCAGGAACATCTTCGCGAACAGGATATTTTTCACCAGGTTCTGGTTTAGTGTATTCTACTGGTCTTTGTTTCAATTTTGTATTTGGACGATTAAGAAAATCACGAGTTGGATCTTGACCATCCATCTTACCACGACAATAAGAAACAATAAACGAACAATAATTAATCATGTCTTTTGCTGAATCTTCAATTGATTCGAAGTTTGGTTGATATGTTGGATCAGCCATCATAGCTGAAACGACAGACTGCATACGAAGCATCTTTGCATGATTAATGTCAAGCAAGGTTGACACACCATTTGGATAATAGTCTGCTTGTTTAATACGAGAAAACTCGTTTTGATAATCATTGCCTTTCTTCACTTGAAGTTCGGCACACTCTTGTAGGACTTTAACTGATTCTTTCATAATACACCTATTATACCACATTTACATATTTTTGTACACATATTCTAACGCTCGGTCTGCTTCTTTATCTATAGGCCGATTTTTATACCAATTTCCAGTTTCTGAATCAAGCTCTTGACATAACTTAGTAATTTCATTTGCTGTAATTGGATAATTATTTCTTATAGCTTTACTAGCGATTGCTACCATAATTTGATACATTTTATGATACCAACCAGTATTTGTTATTGTTCTGTATTCTGCTTCCATGTTGCGAGGGAAGAAGGGACAATCGCGATAGGACGACCACACCACATTAGTGTTATCGAGCTTTCCTTTTCTATGTTCGATAATTTGATTTTGGATTTCTTCGGGTAATCTGTCGAAGAATTGAGATGAGGTAGTTTTTTGCTCATAAGGAAATTCTTTCATTAATGCATCTGGATCAATAAAATCGCCATCGAAAGAGAAGATAAAATTGTTAGCACCATCATACTTTGCAGGAATGTAATACATTCTAGCAAGATCTTTTGTTTGTTCATCTCCGATTCCTCCGATGGCCTTCTGTAACGCGTAATTGAAACTAGAAATTTCGCCATTCGATAGCGTTCTTTTAAGTGGAAATACAAGACGAAACTTTGGAAAAGAGATAGTACTGCTAGCAGTAGAATAACACACGACACGCCAGTTACGAATATACTTACTGATTGCATCTTCTAAATTACCTTCAAACTGTAGATCATCAACATCAACTGCACACCATGCGCCCCACTCGACCACATTTTTATTTGCACGAGTAGTACCAGTATTATATATAGCAGGCGAAATAAGGTCAGCTTCTTTTTTAGAAGATTTAGATTTCTCTGATAAAGTATATAGAACACGTTCAAACGCGTTGAAGTTAGCTACGTCAACGCGCTTATTTGTTTTGTTATCGAAGACACTACTAAAGAGCGTCGCTGATATTCCCGGTGTTTTCATCATGATTTGGTCCAACCCAATCTTGTGGCTTAATTAAATCTGGCAATCCGAGAGGATTTGGCCGAGATTCTTTAATACCACGTTCTTTCATCATATTAGCAGTATGTACTTCTTCCCATGCTTTTTGTGCGTCAACATTAAATGCATCAAGTGTACCGATTGCAATAACACACAAATCAATAAGACCATCAACAACTTCAGCTGCATCTTTATTATTAAATGCATCTTCAGTTTCGGTCAATTCTTCTTTCAAGAAATTAATTCTAAATTGAAGAAACTTATTTAACCGTGACCAATCTTTATCTTCACGGTTAAGTTCTTCTTTAATCCAATCATGTACACCATATTTAGAGTGCATATCATTAATATCATTATGCCATTGCTGCATTATACTTTACTCCATTATTTCTATTATTATACCACATATTGCGGCGATTGTAAACCATTAAACGAAAAAATCTTCAAGTGTATTCTGTGGTTCAACTGTCCAACCAATTGAATCAAGAATAAGTTTTAGTGGTTCGATAAACGTTTTTTCAAATTGTTTGTCGTAATCAATGTGCTTATGTAAACCAAATTCTTTTGGTAATACATCAGGAAATGCAATCACGTTTTCTTTGATAATATTAGGCCTTTTCATGTACACAAATTTAATGCGAGAACCATTTTGAATAGCTTCATACTTATTCATCATACCTGATTCTTTGAGTGCCTTATTATATATGAGTGATCCACGCACGTGAATAGGTGAACCTTTTTTGTAGACAGTTTGTCTGTTGCGCCAGTCTGTAATATTAGTTACACCTCGAGGAAACGCTACCTGTTCTGGTGGTAATTGTTTAAACTCGGATTTGAATCTTTGAATATATGCTTGTGTATCTGATTCATTACCAGAAATAATTACATTGAATATTTCTTTGAATTTATCACGACATACCTCAGGAGTAGAAGACTTAATAGCCTCGATACCCATGATTTTTAGTTTAGGTTTATCATATTGAACACCTTCGTTGTTGTGCACATTAAGAATATAACGTTTCTTAGCAGTCCATATACCACGATCTGCAATAGCTTCTCTACCCATTTCCATGCGAGGTTTATGACAATTCATGTTATTGTATAATTTATCATACGCTTTTGAAATACAAGGCTCGAAATGCTCTTTACAAATTTTATCAAGAAATGCAACAGGATCAGTTGGATTTAGTTTTTCTATGAGCGGACCAAAATTAATATATAGTGAATCTGTATCCATTGCAATAACATAATCTGACTTTGATTTGAGAATTTTATTCATCTCTTCATTTACTGCGCGTTCGGCCCACTGAATAGCTAGCTGACCAGTAAGTGTAATGCCTTCGGCAATGCGTAGATCAAAATATTTAAAATACTGGTTACCAATAGCGCCATAAAGAGAATTCATAAGAATTTTAATGGCCATCTGTGAATTAGTAAGGCGACTGATTTCTTTTTCAAGTTCGATTGACTTATCTTTTTGATACTGATTCTCTGCAGCAAGCATCATCTTTTTAATAGATTTACGTTCGTCATAGTAATCAATAATAATATTAGGAATAACGCCATCAGTATTTTTACTGTATGTTGAACCATTTGCTGCAATAGCATATGTGTCATCGTGTTTTTGATTTGTAGACATATAATAGTCTACACCATTAGGTTTATTATACGATGCATCTTTGTTTAAAGTTTCGGGTGACATATTCCATTGCACAATAATATTCGGATATAGAGAATTTAAATCAAATGATACTACCCAATCATGCATGCCGACTTGAGGAGATTTAACATAACCACCTTCAAATCTCTCTTTAAGCATTTCATCACCATGCACAAGCGGAGCTGTACGTTGCCAATTAAGCTTACGATATATAATTGATTCCCATATTGCAGTGGTACCAAACGTGTCAGTATAATTTACACCACCTTTATATGCCACAGTCATAGCAAGAGTAATCAAACCCATCTTATCCTCAAGACGATCTACGAGTTCAACATCTTTCATGTTATAATCAATGTATTTTTGGAAATCATCTTTGTAAAGATTTTTAAGAGAGCCAGATTCTTCGTAAGAAAGTTTCTTTTCTCCAAGTACTACCTTTGCAATATGGTCAAGCTTATATGATTCTTGTGCACCATATGTGTAACCAAATTTTTGAAATAAGTCTAGATAATCAAGAGTTTGGATGCCAGCAAGGTTGTATGTTGTTGCTTCTTGACCACGCTTATTAACTTTACGATGATCAACCATGCCCCATGGAGAAAACTTCTTTACAGATTCTAGTCCAAGTACACGATTGATTCGATTTACTAGATATGGAATATCGAAGAACTTGACATTCCAACCAGTGATAACATCTGGATATGCAGAAGGCATAGACCAATAGTCTAAAAATTTGAGAAGAAGATCAATCTCGTTATCGCATTTAGTATAGCGTACAGGTTTAATGAGGGCTTTTTCGGTGTCATAATTACCCATAGCCCACACTCGGTATACACCGTCAATATTATTTTTTATTGTAATAGCTAGTACTTCTTGATCTGCGATATCAGGCTCAGGAAACCCATCTTCGTACGCAGTTTCAATATCGATAGTACTTACATTAATTTTATCACGATCCCATTGAATATCACCTGGATATCGTTGTGTAATATATTGATGAATATAGTTTGCGTGACCATAGATTTTTAAACCTTGAACATCACGATATTGTTCAAGCCACTGTTTTGACTCACGCATAGAATCAAATTCTACTGGACCAATTACAGCGCCATCTAAGCCACGCCATTGAGACTCAGTTTTTGACGGCACAAAAAACCGGGGCTTAAAATTATCTTTTTTATAAACTCTTTTACCAAGACCGTCATAGCCTCGATATAACATTGAATTGCCATAACGAACTACTGATGTATAAAATGCTGACATACAACCTCCAAATCAAGTACTATTATACCAAATTTTGACGGGTTTGTACACAAAAAAACGCACTAAACAGCAAACGATTCTCCGCAACCGCATGACGCTGTTGCATTAGGATTTATAACTTTTAAATAAGAACCACCGAGTTCAGTAACATAATCTACAGTACAACCAAGCACAAACATTTCTGCAATTGGATCTACTACTAAATTGCCAGTTGTTGGTGCAGTATCTGTCATTTCCCAAACATAGGTAAAACCAGAACAGCCGCCGCCCTTTACAGACAATAAAACATTTGGCTGTCCTACTTTTTCTAAGTATGCTTGTGCTGATTCAGTCAGCTCAACCAACAGCGCGCATCCTTTCTACTAGACGATCTGCACGATTTGTGACTTGACGATACCAAGCGCTATCTACCATTTCGTCTGCAGCTGCATTCCAATCTTGGGCATCAACACCACGTTTCATGCCTTTAAATTTAGAAAGCCGTGGTCTACCCATATTGAACATCATATTAGCTACAATTTGTTGGACTTCTTCTGGCAAGTCGTAATAATCGGGATAGAGGGTTTCGCAGTCAGACAATACAATTTCGACGTCTTTGTCAAAACACTCGTTGACTCGTTCTTCAGAGATTTCTGTCCCGACTGATTGTCCATATTCTGGATCATCGTTCCTAACCAGATGACCAATGCCAAAAGTAGGAAGGTCGAGATGATCAAGATAGATTTCATATTTAACTCCCTCATCGATTTTTAATTGTTCTCTTAGTTCATCAATATTCATTATTCTCTCCTATGGCAAGTCTACATAATACGGCAATTTATTATCTATATCTGCTGTACCACGTTTGCTTTTTTCATAATTTTCTCTATAAATTTTTGTATAATCTGGTTCGCCTGTAGGCAGACGAGCTACCTTATTTCCACTACAGTCATACACCCATGGTCGTTTATCTGGATCTGGATGAAAATTGCTCATTAATTTTCTCCTATAAATGAGTCTGGAATATCTTTTATATTTGGTCTATCACAATCGCATGTAGTGCATACATCATTATGACATTCTTCACAATCAGGAGAATAGCAATGACACCTATGACCGCAATTTTTACAGTAACGTGGCGCGCTTTGCATGCTATTCTCCTATTTTGTTAGCTTAGCTTAGTATCTTGTCCCAAAACCATTTACATCTGCATTAAGTCTTCGCTCAAGTTCTGCAAGTGTATAATTAGATTCACGATACTTTAATGGTTGACTCATCGGTGTGCCGGGCCAACCACCCTTTTTTGCATCACTGAAACGCATACTAAAAATTGTTTTAATAAAACTACACATTTTTTGTATAAACCTCCAGTGTCTTATGGTTAAGTTCTGCTAGAAGGCTATAATAAGTATGCTCTGGATATTCATGAAGCAGATGACGAGCAATTTGCTCATTAGCCGCCACTTGACGAGACACTTGAATAGCTTTTCCTATAGAAAGAAACCAGCTAAAAAGACTGTTAGAAATATTAACAGTTACATCTTTAAGAGCTAATGAATAGCCCTTCATTACTATTGTTGTCATTCGATTTCCCCTTATGACTATTAATTGTGATCATTTGGGGACGCTTCTCTTCGGGAAGGACTACTTCGAGACCAATCGACAATATTCCGTCCGTCATATCAGCTCCTCGCACCTCAGTGTATTCTGAGAGACGAAAGGATTTTTTGAATTTCCGCGCAGAGATACCCTTGTGAAGATATTTTTCTTGTGCTCTTCGTTGTTCGCGTTGAGCAGTTACAGTTAAAATATGATCTTTTACTTCTAAGGTAATATCATCTTTAGTAAATCCAGCAACTGCAAGCTCCACAATATATCTGTATTCGTCTTCGCGAACTACATTATGTGGTGGATACGTATCCTTAGCTTGGCTGTGAATATTTTCGAGCTGATCAAAAATACGATCAAACCCAATGAATGCCTGACGCGGCAATGCGTAGTTTCCTGTCATGTTAACCTCCGTTTATGGACAGTTGAGTGTACCCGATTATCGGCGTACATAATTATATATAAACTTTTTTTATTCGGCAAATGTAAAATATGTTGAATCGCAAGATAATCTTTGGCCATCTGGAGTTTTTACAATAACTGCTATAGAATTACCGTCACAATCTGGGACTACTACGCCGACATCAAGAATTTGACCTCTATATTCGTATAGTGTATGACCAGCCTCAAGATCTTCATTAATTTTTACTTTTTTCATTGCTTATTTCCAATATTATATTTTGGACATAATTCCCAAGAGTTTTTCTCTCTATATGGAATAATTTTAATTTGCCTCATTGGAGCTAATGGTTCTATTTTAGCACTCAACTCAATTGTAATTAAACCCCAATCACTCATAAGTTGTGCAATAGTATTACGACGAGCAATATCATTTTCTTCTAAATTAGATTTTTTACCATCTAATAGAAATAACTCTTTAAAATGCACAATGAAATATCTACCTTGCTTATGCAAAATATGACATGATTGAAATAATTTTTGATCTTTACGGGATGCGACACCAATTCTTGTAAGTGTTTCTCTAACTTTCAGAAAATCATCTGGTTCGTTTAGAGTTACCTCAAGCATTGAGGCAGGTGTCCACTCAACTAATTTATTTTCTTCCACCTTTATAAACCTTTTTTCTCAATTCATTAATATGTTCAGATGTGAGAAGGGATAAGGCTTGGCGAGATTTTTCATTATTATAGCCATAATATTCCTTAACTACTTCCACGTCACTTACGGTTTCGGGTTTCAACCATTTAGAAAACCTTTTCCGTTTACGTACTATATTTATATAAAAATCAAATTGTAAACGGTTATCGATATGATGATAGCGATTCATCTCATTTGCAATCACAACAGTGTCATGAAAATAAGATAGACCTCGATTTACCATATACGAGTTATATCCTTTTTCTGCAATGTCATCAACCATTATGTCTTTTTTAGTATCATTAATTGCTTTTAAATATTCAAATGGATTCATAGTATATTGCTTTCATGCCTTTGAGCAAAACTGATGCCAACGTAAGATCCTAAACACAAAATAATTAAACCACCCTTTGATAAGAAAAATGAACCAATAATAGTTATTAAAAGAACCAATATTAAAGTTGTGTAGTCTCTTCTAACAGACACGGCGTCATAGTCTGTATCATCATCGCCATTAAGTAACCAATTAAGCAAAGTTCTCTACTCCACCTTGGTATTTTTCATAATCGATTTCAGCTTCTAAAACTTCTTGAGTAAAATCTTCGGTGTTTACTTTATTCAAATGAGTTCTATTCCAATATACTTGAGGTACAGTTCTATGACCTTCTTCTTTTAGGAATTTTTTCTTATCGAGATCGTAGCTAATATTGATTTCAAAAAAATCATATCCCCATTCTGTCAATTTCTTTTTCATAATAAAACAATATGGGCAATCATCTTGAGTATAAAGATTTAGTTTAATCGAATTGTACATTAGCCATTACCTCTGTTAAACACGCAACTATATTCAATTCATGATCAGCTACAAATGCATTTTTGTATTGATAGTCTGCAAGAATTAAAACTAATTGCGGTATTGATTGAGCTGATACTTTATCAACCATACGATCATATATTGCACGAAATATTGCTGCAGCATCTGTATCTATATTATTTACTACCCAAGATCTCATCTTCTTAAAATCTTTATTTTTCAAGTGAAGAAAAAGTGCATCGTAATTTGCATCAGAGACGTTTGCTAAAACAGTGCTATCAATAGAACCATTGGCAATTCCACATCTTTGCAATTCATTAAGAACACGACGCCAATCAGGTGTATATTTCATAATTAGTTCAGCAAGAACTTTACTATCAAATGATACTTCTTCTTTATATAGAATGTTAGCAGCGCGATCCATAAATTGACCACACAATTGAACCATATCTTTTTTAGATGTGTTGAATTCATATACACCACAACGCGAATGTAATGGCTCAATAATTCGATTCTTAAAGTTGCATGTTAGAATAAATCGACAGTTATTAGAAAATTCTTCGATAAATCCACGAAGAGCTGGTTGTGTCGATTGAGGATTAAGGTAATCTGCCTCATCGAGGATGACTACTTTGTAGCCACCCTGCAATGAAACAGTGCTCGCGAATTGCTTGATCTTCGTACGAAGAGTATCAATATTACCTTCTTCTGAACCATTAATGAGGATATGATCGAGATCAAGTTCATTACATAGTGCACGAGCAACAGTTGTTTTACCAAGACCTGCAGAACCAGTAAAAAGCATATTAGGCAATTCACCAGATTCTACAATCTTGAGAAATGTATTCTTTAAATTAGTAGGAAGAATACAGTCTTCTATTTTAGAGGGACGATATTTCTCGACCCAAAGGAAGTCATTAGACATTTACAAAAGCTCCATAACAAAAAATAATTATACCACATATTAAGCCAAATGTAAATGTTTATGCTGCTTCCTCTTCTGCTTCATCGTCATCTTCAAATTCTGCATCAGCTTGCATTGTTTCTACAGCTTGTACCATTTGAACAGCTTGATCGCGAAGAGTACCAATTGTAGATAACTCTTCACCTTTAAAGCCTCCGCGTTGCGTAATAGCATCGACTACTGCGATTGTGCTACGTGCAACTTTATTACCTAGATCCATTAGTTGATCTACTTGTTCTTTATCTGCCATGTTATAATTAACCTCCGAAGGTAGATGTTTTTTCGAGTGCGATCCAATATTGAACGTTCAACTCTTTATGAATGAACCGCGAGATAAACTTTGAGCTTAGTTCAACACTATAATCACCAGGAATAATCTTGAGATTATTGATGTTAATAACGAAACTAAAGTTTTGTGTAGAAAACTCACCATCAATATCAATTGAAAACGCATTTGATGTTGAGTTTTGTGATTCAACCACAGAAAGACACAAAGAGCCATCTTTTACAGAAACAGATACTTCACTATGGCCTAGAGTAGCAGCTGCTTTCTTTACTTTATTAAGAGTGTCAGAATCAAGATTAAACTTAACTTCTGCCTCAGGCATATTAATATCTTTTTGTGGTGTTGTTAGAGTCTCTTCGGGAGAGAAGAAGTATCTAACTTTTGAACGACCAGTCGAATCACCAACAGTGACTGACTCATCTTCAAACTGAAGTCGAGGACCATCAACCAAACCAAGAACACCGATAAATTCATTTAAATCATAGATGCCGAAGGGCTGCGGGAATTGTTCTTCTACAACTGCTGTAGCGAGAACGTTCTTTGCCTCTGAAATTGTTTTAATCGTACTACCTTCTTTGATTAGAAGGTTTTGATTAATACCTGAGAAATTTCTCAGAATATTTAGTGTGTTATTAGATAGTTCCATCATATACCTCATTCATTAATATAGTAGTTATTATACCACATGTACATAGGTTTGTACATAGTTAAGCGACCATTTTACTAAAATTCTTTTCTTTCTTAAACTCAATTTTAGTATTAAATTTACCGTCAAGAACTTCACCTTTATGTGATATGACAAAAACATTAGTGTCATTATCAAGTGTGTGCAAAATCTTTAATAGATTCTCAATACCTTCATGATCTAGACTCGAATCAAATGTTTCGTCAAGAATAAGAAGGTTTGTAGCTACAGAATTTTTCATCTTAGCAATTTGTCGCCATGTAAATAGAAGTGCCAAATCAATTCTTTGTTTTTCTCCTTCTGAGAAGGATGCATACGTAAATTCATCACGATGGCGAGAGCGAATAGTTTCGTGGAATGATTCATCAAGATTAAAATGTACAAAGAAATCTAGAACTTGAAGATACTTATTAATCAGCTGATTCATAACAGGCAAGTATTGTTTAATAATTTTTGTTTTAATACCAGTATCTTTTAGCATTTCGTTAATTACTATATTATAATTAAACTGCTCAGATAATTTTAATTTTTCTTCAAGTAATTGTGATTTTGATTCTTGATATTGAGTTAGCTCAAATTTGGCTTTATCTAAATCAACGCTAACTTCTTTATCTAAGAATTTCTGATACTCTGCAATATCTTGCTGGAGTTTTGAAATCTCTTGCGAGTTGGAAGTGAGTTCCGATAACCTAGTTCGAAGCGTAGAAAGTAACTCATTTTGCACGCCAATCGCTTCTTCCACCTGGAGGCCTTCTTCTCCAATGGCCTTAAGCGCTGTCTTCCCGCTATTCTGAGATTCTTTTTCTGCCCGTAAAATCTCATGTTTATGGCCGTCTGAAATGGCTTGGTCGCATACGGGACACGCCTCATTCTCTTCAAAAAAGGTGATCCGTTTCCCGATGTCGCCGAGACGCGTTTGCCTATCTTGACTTCTGAGTAGTAGGTTCTGTTTCCTATCCTGTAGAGATCCGAGCCCGTCTTCGGCTTCAGATATTGATTCATCGAGTCCGACGCTAAGCTCACTATTCTTAGCCTGTAATTCATCGATGAACCCCTGCGATGCATGTATCTTAGATTCATATTGGTTCCTACTTTCATTTGTAAGAGCTGTAATATCACGAATATATTTGTTTTGTGTGTCGATTTTTGTTTTGTTTATTTCTTGTGTGTGTTCGATATCTGATAGTCGTTGTTTCAAACTATTTGATTTTTCTCTCAAAAGAACATTCATTTTTGAGAATACATTAATGTCAAGCAAATCTTCGATTACTTCTCTGCGTACCCATGCAGATAGCTGCATAAATGGAATAAACGAAGAAGAACCAAGCACAACAACTTGGTGAAATGATTTATGATTTAGTTTTAGAATATTTGCTTCTAAAATTTTTTGATATTCTTTTGAATGAGATGATTGATTAATCATCGTACCATTTTTCCAAATCTCAAATATTTGTGGTTTAATACCACGTACTACTTTAAACTGTCCTTGACCAATAGAAAACTCAACCTCAACCAAGCATCCTTTACCATTAATTGAATTAACCAATTGAGGTTTATTAATATTTCGGTGTGGCTTACCAAAAAGACTAAAGGATAATGCATCGAGCATAGTTGATTTACCAGCACCATTACCTCCTACTACTAATGTAGTTTTATGTTCGTTTAAATTGATTTCAGTAAATGTATTTCCAGCAGATAGGAAATTTTTATAACGAAGTTTATTAAAATTAATCATGCAACCTCAAGTGCTTGCGCTTCAATCATCAATTCGCGAACTTGATTTTTAATTTTATTCTTATCAAGTTCTGTTTCAACAGCATCAATGTAAGTATCGACAATATCTTGTGTATCATCAAAGCTCATATTATCATCATCAACATTTTCGCCTATAAACTCACTAAAGTTTTCAGCAATTTTTAATTCGTAAATATCTCTATTTTGAATGCGATCAACAAAACGATCAAATGTAAATTGGTCTGCTTTATTGACTACAACAATCTTTACAAATTTATTATCTAAGTGCGAAACATCATAGTTATTATACTCTGTTTCGTTGTCATTGTACACTATTTTTTCAAATAAAGTGTATGGATTTTTAATTTGAGTAATCTCTCGTGTTTCGGTATCGATTACTGCAAAGTGTTTAGCTTCGTGCGCATCGTTCCAGAAAAATTCTAATTGAGAACCAAGATACCAAATATTGTCTTTCTTAGATTGTATATGATAATGACCAGTTAACACTTGCTCAAATCTTTTAAATGGTGCTGCATCTTGACCATGCTCATTTTTTAATCCACGCATTACTTCAAAACCTTGAAGTTCTAAATGACCACCTAACCAATCAGCTTTGCATTCAGCCACAAACTTCATTGATGATTGGTAATTTTCTGCATTAATCCAAGGCAAAAGAGCAATCTTCAATGAACCATATTCCATAACTGTAGGTTCCATTACAATATGGATTTCGTTCATATAATGGCCAAGACATTCTTTCAAAGAGTTTAAATCATTTGTATTTTTAAAATACGTATCATGATTACCTGGTATAATATCCATTTTCATACCATATTTGCGTAATGGATCTAAGAATACTTTACGATTGTGATTAAGAGCTTTAAAGTTTACAAATTTCCTGTGGTCATAATAGTCGCCCAAGTGTAAGATTTGTTCGATGCCGTTTTCTTGACAGTAAGGAAAAAAGATTTCTGAGTAAAATTTCCCTGCATTTTCGAGAAAGATTTCGGAAGAGTTACGTATGCCGCAATGTGTGTCATTTAATACTGCTACTTTCAAAAGAACCTACCTATAATACCAATTACTACATGATAACCCATCCAGCCTAAAAAGCCAAATACACATGCAAACAAAAGCATTTCAATACCATCGTGTGTAAGATAGTAATACTTTATTTTATTCCATAATTTTTTCATTTTAAAAAGTCCGATAAGTCTGAATCAACAGAGCGTGTTCTTTTTTTCTTCTTTTCTTCTTTTACAAATTCTTTTACTTCAACATCAACGTATCTTACTTTTTCAATGCGATCTCTGAGTGTATCGACAAAAGCGCCAACAACTTGTTGGGTCATTTCATCACCCATTTCGTTATCAACAAAGTTTTCAATGCCAGATTTTGTGAGGTATTTAATTTTAATATCTTGTTGCTTTTTCTCTTTTGCAATTCTTCGAAGAAAGGCATACCAAGTAATTTGTGTAAAATATGCAAATGCGTTTGGTTTTCCAGTGCGAGTAGCTGCTTCAATATCATAGTTCTCGATAGCTTTTAAACAATTCTCAACTGCATCCATGACCATCTCTTCGCGATATGTGTAGCGAATAAAATTAGATTTGTGTGACAAACCTTCAGCGATTCGTAAGAAACACTGAGCAATGTAATCAGGCACAATAGGCAGAACTTGGGAATTCTTTTTAGCTTCTTGAACAGTAGATACATAATCGACTACTGCTTGTGAAAATTCGGCGTTATTTACATAATGGATACTAGCTCTTTTTGAACGTGCCATTATTATTCTCCTTCATAATATAGGTTATTATACCACAGTGGGCGTCAAATGTAAACAGTTATTTTTTTATTTCTATTTTGCGTTTTAAGCATGTACAAAAGCTTATTTATATGGTATAATAAAGCATGCTTTGAGGGAAGAGATAGACCTATAAATAAACCGCGTCAATGCATTGTATCCTTATCTTTAAGCTTAAATCTAATAATATTAGAATCACTAGAATCATCATCTGCAATGGCTCGTAGTGTGTCTTTTATATCCTCTTTATTTTTTTCAGCAAATTTGTAATCTAAATACGAATCCATCTCTTCTTCAGACATTTCATCAATATCTATTTCACTTAGAACCTCGTCTAAATTCAAGCTTTTTCTACCCTTACCTGAATTTTCAGCTTCTTTAAGTGCTTGTACATAATGCACTGCCAAGTCAGTCGAAGGATTCATTTGACCAACAATATGCAATGCGTTTAATGTTTGCAAATCAGACACGTCTTCAGTAAATGACATCCATGGTTTGAATGAATAATATCGCACATTTCTTTCATAATCATCAACACACATAAGTTTTAGTACCTTGCGAATAACAAGATCTGGTTCTTCTTCAGTAGGCTCGTTCATAACTTCGCAAATAATTTCTTCGTCATTAGCTAATTTTAATTGTTTAAGATTTGTCATAGATTTACCTTATAAGTTCTATAATCAAATTGTTCTTTCTTATACATCTTAAGCCTTTCATAGGAATGTAATAAACAAAAATTTTGGCGTGACTGCCAACTCAAATCATCTGTAATATCATACAATTGCGTTATTGTACCATCACTGCTTTTTCTTAAACCTCTACCAATCGATTGTAATACTCTAATTTGCGACTTTGATGGAGAAGCAAATATTATGTTATGCAATTCTTTTATATTTATACCTGTGCTAAATGTTCCTAAAGAAGCTACAATTATAGCATCTTTCTGATTTTCTACAATACCTCGAATTGCTTCTCTATCAGAAGTTTGTGTGTCACCTGAAACAAAAAATACTTTTCTCGATGTATCTGCTTTATCTCGAATTGCATTAAAAAGCGGTTTACCATGTTTTTCTACGTAATTATATAATACTAAAGTATTACCTTTCATATCTATAGCTAAATTTTTAATAAAATTATTTCGTTTTTCGTGTGTTACAATGTAGTCGATTTCATCCTGATATGTTCGCGGACCAAATTCCTTACGTATTTTCTCTGCGTAATCAAGTACGATTCGTTTAATGGCGAGCTTAGCAAGAGTATCGTCATCTTGTAAGGCCTTTGTTGTGGTAACGCGGTATATTTTACCGAATAAACCTTGGAGTACGAGTTCATGTGTTTGGGCTCCATCTAATGTTCCTGTTGTTCCAAATCTAAATTCTGCTTCACTACATTTATTCATTATAGTCATTAAAGACTTTGATTTAAATCCGTGACATTCATCTCCGAATACACAACCAAACTGCTGAAACCATTGTGCTTGTAACCTATGCACTGATTGCCACGTGCTAACGATAATTCTTTTTTCAGTAGTTTTATCTTTTCCCGAATATATCCTGTGCACATTTGTTTCTACATCATATCCGTATTGCGCAAAATCGGAATACATTTGCTCAACTAAAGAAGTTGTAGGCACAATAATTAATATTTTTTTATTATAGGTTTCAAGATACCATCGCAGTAAAGCGTATATAATTAACGATTTTCCTGATCCTGTTGGGGAAAGAAGGATTGCTCTTTTTCGGGTAATCGCTTCTCCAACACAGTCAAACTGATAGGAACGAATGTCAAAAGGAAGATTGAGACTATCGACAAATACCTTAAGATCGGATGCATTGATGCGAATTCGTTCATTTGGATCACCGTATGCAGAAGGTTGCGGTTCTAATATGTATCCTCGCTTCTTGCAAAATTCTGCTAAATGATAAAATAAACCTGCAGGTAATTCATTAGTAGATCTACTATATAATCTAATTTTACCATCCCACATACGATTACGAAAAGCTGGCATAAATTTATAACCAGGTACAAAAAATGAGAAAAACTCATTTAGTTCCTGACCTACGCCGCTATCACAATCTATAAAAAGATTGGAATGATTTAACTTCCAGACTCGAATTGTTTCCATGAAATAATATTACGTATTGTTTGATGCCGCCATTTGAGATTATCTATAATCTCGGTTAATACCTCAATGAGGGTTTTATAGTATTGAATTTTTTCTTCTGACTTTTGTATATCTAAATCAGAATTATAATAATAGTCCATTTCACCTTTTAGAATCTTAAGTCCATCAGTCGGATCATATGTCCAACCAAGAGCATCCATTTTTTCTTTAGACATCTTACCATTATACCAAAGCCATTTATCACGCAACAATATTTTTTGTTGGTGTTCAGACTTCTTTAATTGCAATTTAGTTGTAGAAAGAAGAGAAAGATATTTAGAATGAAGCATCGGAGTAAGTCTCGAAGATTCATCTAATTTCATATTATCGATTTGGCTATCTTTAGCCCACATATCGTGTATTTTTTTAAGATCAAACATAATGTATATTATACCACAAAAAAGTCAATTTGTACAATTAAAAATTATACCAGTTCAAAATAATTAAATCTAAAAGCTGCATTAAAAACAATAAATTCTGTACCTTGTGCAGTTGATTCAAATACTATATCGCCTAAAGAAATAGGCACACAATCTATATATCTTACTTGTTTAGTTAAATTATTATGGCTTGACAAAATAGAAAGAGTCACATCAGCATACGTAGGCGTAGGTTGCATAGCATTCCCCCGCCTCTGCGCCCGGGTAGGCACAGCTGTATCTAAATTAGTATCCAATAATCTACGCATCCAATCAAACATTTCTGAATAACCTTTTAAATTTTCATCTAAAATGACATTACAAGATAATTCATTAAATGTTAATTTATCGCCAGGAAATGGTACACCAGCTACTTTCTGATATGGCATTTCGACTGAACTCATAATCATACCAGGATGTGTTACATTTTGGCAGAAAAACTCTAGATTAGGATAATTACGCCTATCAATTGTCAGTTTAAAACTGGTAGGTTGTAAGTAGTTAAAATTTTCTGTTAAATTAGCCATATCTCTATTTATACAAGTTAGAAAGAAAAATGGGCAGCCGAAGCTGCCCAAGTTTTATTAGTGTTATTGCGATCTATGCGCCGAGGATGTTGTCGACACGGAAGATTCTGTAGTATTGGTTAGTCTTAGCTGTTGCAAGACCATCAGCAGGAGCTGCACCAACGAATGGGTTTGAGACCATGCCGTAGCGAGTCTTAAAGCCAATCTTCGGCTGGAATGTATCCTCACCAACTGCACGTACCATTGTTAGTGGAACGTATGGGCAATAGAATACACCTGCGTCATATGGGTTTGTGCCCTTATAACCAACGTTGATGTAATCACCAGTTGCATATGGGTCAATGTAGACTCTCATGCGACCGTTGAGTGTACCAGCAAATGTGTTGCCAGTGTCATCTACGTTCAAGTTAGTATTCATTGCTGGAGCGTAGTCAAGCATACCTGAAGCAGCAAGTGCTGAAGCTACGTCAGATGAACAGATAGCAAAGTTACCTTTTCCTCTACGTGTTTCTTTAGCAATTGTGTTAGCTTCGCGCTCGATCTGAAGAATCAGACCTTTGAACTTCTCAACTGACCAACGACCATCGGCATCTGTTTGTACGTCGAAGATACCATTGATTGCTGTGTTAGATGTACCTGCACCGGTTTTTGCCTGTGAGTTAATGGTACGAATAACTTCGCGGTTGATTTCAGCCATGATCTCAGTTGACAGAATGTTAGCCAACTCAGTTTCAGCGTCAAGACCATGAATTGCTTTAAGGTCTTGTGCCAATTCCAAGCTGTATTCTGCTTTGAGTGCACGTGATTTGGCAGTAACAGTTGCCTTATCGATTGTGAAACCCATTTCAGCAAAAGCTTCTCCACCGGCTGCACCGAGTGCTTCAGCTTCTGGTGTTGTGTAAGCATCACCAGTTACTGGACCAGCACGCTCGTTGTTGATGCTTGAATCAGAGTTAGCATCAGTCAAACCGACGAGGCCTGATGGCTCGCCTTGAGCAGCTGCAGATGAATCACCTGAGAAGCCAACAGCGGCTTCTGCAAATAGTGCTTCATCACCATTTACTACACCAGCTTTAGTTGTCTTATAGCGTGACTTCATCGCGAAGATGAGACCAGTTGGACCTGACATTGGCTGAACGCCACAGATGTCATATGCCATAAGATTAGGCATTGCGCGACGGACAAGCGCGATGAGAACTGGATTCCAGTTATCAGCTGCACCGCCAGAAGCCACAGTACCTGCGCCGGCTGCGTTAGTTGGAGTCTCCATGAGGCCTTGCTCACGAAGGGCGATTTCTTGGTTTTCTAGAATTGCTGCAGTAACAGCTTTTCTGTGACGATCAGTAATAGTACCAGCTGATTCTTCGTTCAGTACCGGTGCCCATTTCTCGATCAGAGTATCATAGGATTGCATTTTGGACTCCCAATTATTTGTTCGATTGTTTGATTGCATTTAGATACTGTTCCATTGCTGAAGAAACATTTACTGGATCAGATCCATCATCGTCTTCTACAATATCAGCTGTATCAGTTACTTTTTTGGTGAAGTATGATTCTTTGATTTGAACGACTTTCGTAGAGAAAGTGTCCCAATCTTCGAAGTCAAGATCTTCGGCCAACTTCATAAGTTTTTCAACTTGAGTTTCGGCGAGATCAGAAGCATGTTCACGCACAATTTTTTCGCGCTGTAAGTCTTCTAATTCACCCTGCATTTCGATTGATTTAGCAGTTGTTTCGTTAAGAGCTGTTTCCAGTTCTTCAACACTTTCTGCCAATTCATCAACGAGATCAACTTTTGATTCTGGTACTTCGATGTAAGACTCAGTGAACAAATCTTTCAAGTTGTTCATAAATCCTTCAGCGATTTCTGTACGCAAACCAGACTGGACGGCAAGTTTATTTTCTTCCATCCAATTCTCAACTACGTAGTTTAAGTAGCTGTCGACCTTTTCAACGAGTTCTGCTTTAGTAGTAGCAACTTCTTCAGCAAGTTCTTCGTCGTACTTCTCTTCAAGACGATCAATTTCTTCAGCTAATTTTGATTTAATAGCTGCTTCAAAGATTGTCTCTGCTTTACCCTTGAACTCATCAGAAAGAGTTGCCTCTTCTGCGACGAGTGCATTAAGATCTTCTGAAAAATCAATATTGACATCGAGTTCTGGAGTTTCAGCAATTGCTGTAACTGCATCTTCGTCAACATTAAATCCTTCCATGTAAGCTGCTTTCAATTGCTCTCTTGACATTTTCTGCAGTTTACCCATCATGCCAGCCATTAGTGCGGCTTTTGTCTTAGGCATCGGATCTTGTTTTGTTTGATCACCTTTACGCTTTGGTGCAGTACCTGTAGCTTCACCTGCTTTATCAACAGATGCTATAGACTGTGCCTCAGCGTTTTTTGGATCATGAGTTTGAGCTTCCACGATTTCGTTCTCGTCATCATGGAGTTCAATTTCTTGATTTTCTTCAGTCATAATTGACTCCTTTTTTATTTAGTTTTGAGCAACGAGAGGAAATTCTTAAACTCACGAACTTGTGTCTCATAGAGATCCGCGCGAGGAGCTTTCTTAATTTCAGTCTCAATCTTTTCAATAGCCTGAGCTTCAATGATGCCGTTGTTCCATACCCATTCAACACCTTCCATAACCCCATTAACAAAAGCACTAGGAGCAGATGGATCTTGAACAATATCTACTGCATTGAGTAGAAAATCTGGTTTTACAACCATGGCGCCACCACGATTTTCGAGGCTTCCCATTCCACGAGTTGAGACGCCTAGCTT
>MDTC01110155.1_pt1 | contig 28747 bp, 46 predicted proteins | sample 811181 | NCBI WGS metagenome assembly MDTC01 (sample SAMN05326644, study PRJNA326480) | marine metagenome | isolation source: seawater | place: Pacific Ocean: North | collected 2011 | reverse complement strand
GAGACATCGATGGTAGTGATTTAGGAATGATATTTGCCAACTGGGGAATGGTTGGTGTGACAGATATCAATGATGATGGAACCACGAATGGTATTGACTTGGGTATTCTATTGGAAAACTGGACAGGTTAAGTTAATTACAATCACCCCATTCAGATAACACTTTAATAATAGCATTAAAGCCATTGTTGGTTTGTGGGTGGTACTTGAACCCAGCAACATCACTCAACACTTGCAATATGTCCTCGAACCCAACAACACCATCTTCGTTCAAATCAGATGGACAGGAGTTGTCGGCATAGTAGTCAACAAAGTATGGCGCACGATCACAATTATAACCTTGATTACATGCAAAACGAATCACTCCACCACTTCCGAAGTAGTCGGGACCAGTCAATCGTGCAATGTGATATGAACCGGGATGCTTTTCGCTCGACCAGTCTACATCAGTGCCACGCCACATAATCAAATCGCCGTAATCATTCTGACCGGGAGAAGAGCAACAGACTTGCCCAACAATGGTATCAAGAGGTGACCAGAACTTGAGAGTGTTTGATTCAATCAGATCGGTATGTTGCTGCTGTACTTGTGGGTATTTGGGAGTACCGAATGCACCATACTTCTTACCGGGTTCGCCATGAAGAATCCATGAATCACACCAGAAGTATTCTAGATTTGTGAGATCAAATGTGTTTGGAATACCACCGGGTGCATTCCAATTGACTGGAGTATGGTTCTGCCCGAGATACATCCATCGTTGGTATGGGTTAGACTGAATGCAATCCCAATACGTGCCGGGTGTAGGGCAAGCAATGCTAGTGTACTGCTCCCAGTAATTAATACATTCAGGACAATTTTCAAGAAACGGATAGGTAGAATCATTTCTATTTTTAAAAATATTTCCATCAATAGACCAAGCAAACGCACGAGTAGGTGATTCACTACCACGAGTAGAACCAATCATATAGGGAGGACGAGAACTACCATCAGGTTGAGAGAATTCAGGATCGAAACCAGTTTGAATGTATACGTCAAAGGTACGACCGAACGGAGTAAGTCTACCAAGATCGTCAATCCACATTGCAACAACATCAGGATTCGATGGTTTACCAGCATCGCTTGCAAGCATAGGTGTAGTGAGAAGAGAGAGTATAAGAATCATTAATTTATTCATTTATGTGTTCCTTTATGAATTTTATGGGGACCTAACAACGGGGTAATTTAGTGTGTTTTTGTACACTCTAAAACCCCGTTAAATATAGTGCCAAACGGCTTTTAATGTTGAATTGTGGGGAATAGTGGGGGAAAGTGGAAATCATTTAAAAGGCGGATTAAATGGGGGTAACTTCGGCGGAACGGAGAAAGATCAACCGTAATGTCTACGCCCTTTGGATACCTCAGTAGTGCGATCTAACTGTCGTCTACCGTATGAACCAGCCTTCGGTTTCATTCGTTTCATCAGTTCACTCCACTTACCGCCGGTAGCCTTGTCAGGCGTCAGGGTACTATCGCTAGTGATTGCAGGCATACCACCAATAGACTTCACTACCGCCATCTCACCACACTTCGGACACGGTTCAGTAGTGGGTACGTCACGATTCGCAATAGACTGAAAGTCTTCGAATGCATGTTCACACTTCTCACAGTTATAATCATAATTTGGCATCTGGTTTATCCTTCTTATATTCTAATTCTTTAATACTTTTTATAAAACCTAATGGAATCTTTTCTAACGTGGACGACTCTCCCGGACCAATTGTAGAGAGTACTGATATATGATCTTTACCACGATATACCTCATACCCTACAGTATGCATCTCTGGACATGGCTTTTTGGCGTATCGGAGTTGTGCTTTTAAATCATTCCAACCAACATTGCCTTCTTCTTCAGCATCTATCCAAACCACCTCAACAATTGGATACTTCATGTATTTCCTCCACATAATATGTATAGAGAAAACCCCCCAACGTCGGGGGGCTCTCAGGAAATGAATTTCTTTTTTAATCAGTTGGCGATGATGTCCACGAACCGATTGAGGATGGTGCGGCTGACTCGCTTGTTCTTGCCGCTCTTGGCGAATGCATTACGAAGTTTGGTGAATGATGCATCGGCATCGAGATCTTCGATACCAGCATTGTCAACCTTCTGATTGCTCTTGATCACGAAGTACTCATCGTAACTGCTGGCACCAGCGAAGGCAACACCAGTCTTCTTGAATTCCTTCTCGACGTTATCCCAGTCACGCTGCTGGGCTTCGGTCCAGATGTTTGCGTACTGAGCATCACGAAACTTCGTGACGAGGTAGAATCCAACGGTCCGAGCATCGCAACGGTCGTTGATCGCATCGATGAAGGCGCTCATTTCATCATCACCGCGACGACCGCCCAGAGTGTATTCCCTGTTGGTCTTGGGATCGCGGTAGATGCCGACGCTGTTATAAGTAAGACCGGGGAAGATCCTACCACCAGCACCATCGGTGAGAACCGAAAGATTCACGATCTGAACACCAGTCTGCTTCTTGAATGCAGGAACGATGTCGAGCATGGCAGCCATGGCTTCGTTCAGTGGAGTACCACCGAGGCCGTAGTTGCGAGGAATCGCAGCGTAAGTATTGTAACTCTGACTCCGAGCCAACTGCTGAAGAATCACCATACCACGCTTGTATTCGCGGGCGTTCATGCGGCTGCTGGCGAGATTGAGAAGAGTAAAGTTACTTGGTCCACGATAATCTTCGGGATCGATATCGAACGACGAGGCAGCCTTCCAGGCATCCTTGGTCGTATCGTCGAACCGATCCAAATGCTCAGTGGCGAAGTGATTGCTGGTGAAGGCGTAAACCTCGAAAGGCACGTTTACCTTCTTACAGAACAGAACCAACTGCTGCAACTGCTGGACAGTCTCTTCGATGCAGTCACACATGCTGCCGCTCCAATCGAGCAGGGCAACGATACCGTGATTCTTACCATCGGCGACGACATTGTAACGGCTGAAAATATCATCAGAGAATTTGTAGTTCACCATGCGAACGGTATCAAGAACACCAGTAGTACCCTCACTGGTACGCTTATGTTCGTCGGCAGCCTTCTTCATATTGAAGGCTTGCACCATCGCATTGATGACGGGGCGCGATTCACGCTCGAATGCGTTGAATGCGATTTCTGCTTCGTTGGTGTCGATCTCGGCGAAGTCGGCAATCACGTTCTTATAGTCGTGAATGATGTTATCGAGATTCGCCTTAGGGAAATCAGCGTAGACGTACTCGGGCGCACCCTGATCTACCATACCATTCTTACCAGCCTCTTCGGCTTCGTAAGTATGAGGAGCGGCAGGACCGGATCCTTCATTCGTCGTATCAGGTTCGCCGTCGCCTTCACCCTCACCAGCCTTTTCTTCGCCTTCGGCAGACTCACCATCGTCGGTATCGTCTTCCATCGACTCGCCGGAATCGTCACCACCAGCGGCAGCACCAGTTTCGTCGCCGTCTTCGGCTTCTTCATCACCACCGGCACCGGCAGTACCTTCTTCGCCGTCTTCGGCTTCACCATCGTCACCAGCAGGCGAAGGCACACCGTTACCGTTAGGTCCATCGGTATCCTCACCAGCAGCGGCAACAGTATCGTCACCAGTCTCGGGCGAGTCTTCCTGACCGGCTTCGGATTCACCAGTCTCGGGCGCTTCCTTCGGAGCCATATTGTAGAGGGCTTCGGCGATCTCACAAACTTCCTCGAAAGTTTTAGCGTCTTCGATGCGATCCACCCAAACCTGCTCGGCTGCGGAGAATGCGATAGGCTCGATGAACCCAATCTTGAAGTGAAGATTCACGCGGTCGATGAAGCCGAGGGCATTGATGTCTTCGACATCGGCAAGACCGAACAGGTCTTGACTGTGAAGGCGACGATACGCGGCAGCGAAGTCGCGGCGAAGACCGGGGAACTTGTCCTTGATCATTCGCTCGATACGGGCGTCTTCGACGATGTTGAGATACATCGTGGCGACATTGTAGTGGCTGTTACCACCGACACGCTCGGAGAATTCACGCCACTCTTCGCTCGGAGTGTAGAGGGCATGAGAAACTTCGTGACCGACGAGCATATCGTACACGGATCCGGTCATATCCTGCCACACGGGCAGAGTAAGAACACGGTTTTTCGTATCCATTGAAGCGGTCTGGGCGGATGAATCGTGAACCACCGTGAGATTCTCAGCCGCGAGGAGGCGGGCGAGAATATCCTTGGAGGCGGTACGAACGGCAGATGTGTTTGTCATTTCCATATATGAATTATCCCATACTGAGGCCCCATTACAAGAAAAATCACCCAATTTAGTCAAAAAAACGGTGCTGATGCGTCGAAATACCCTGAAATCTACCCCAGCCACCCCATATTCGCCGCTATCAGCATTTTTTTCATAAAATTAATGGATTTGCCTTGTAATCGGGCCTCAGTATGGGATAATTTACTTGTGAGTCGGGGAGAGCCCGATTCAGAAAATGAACTACCCTCTTCAGGAGTCTACCACTTGACCACTACCCTCTCCAATCGCCAGTCTCGCTTCGTTGATGCCCTTGCCGCTAATTGCGGTACGCAGGGCGAGTATTCTCGCCAGGATCTCATGGACGTATGCGAATCTACTGGCATCTACACTTGCCCCCCATCGTGGATTACGCAGGATTCGACACGCAAAGTATCGCGTGGCGTGTACGCCGTTCCCGAGACTATGGATGTCTCCGTTGAAAACTATCCTGCCGTTATTGCGGCTGGACCAGTTGTCGCCGTTGCCCCGCAGGGCAGTGTCGCGACCATCTCCACCGAAGCCAACATGGCGCTCGGTATGACCGGTGGTGAGCGTGAATCGCTCATTCCTGATCGAATCTCGACCTACGTGCCTTGGGGACATCACAAGGATGTCGAGACGATCATCGAGACCGGTACGTTCTGCCCCGTCTTCGTGACTGGTCTCTCCGGTAACGGTAAGACCACCATGATCGATCAAGTCTGTGCCCGCCTCAAGCGGGACCTGTATCGCGTCAACATCACTACGCAGACCGATGAAGACGATCTGCTCGGGGGTTTCCGCCTGATCAACGGCGAGACCGTGTGGCAGGATGGACCTGTCGTCGCTGCCATGGAAAATGGTGGCGTTCTGCTTCTCGATGAGATCGACTTGGCATCGAATAAGATCATGTGCCTTCAGCCAGTGCTGGAAGGTAAGGGTGTTTTTCTCAAGAAAATTAATCGTTTCGTCAAGCCCGCCGCCGGGTTCACGGTTCTCGCCACTGCCAACACTAAGGGCAAGGGCTCCGATGATGGACGATTCGTCGGTACGAACGTCATGAATGAAGCGTTCCTTGACCGCTTCGCGTTCACGATGGAGCAGGAGTATGCCAATCGCTCCGTCGAGAAGAAGATTCTCACAAAGTGGATGACCGCCTGCGGTCAGGAAGCCGACAAGGATTTCGCCGAGAATCTGGTGAAGTGGGCTGAGATCATTCGTAAGTCGTTCATGGATGGTGCCGTCGATGAGATCGTTTCGACTCGTCGCCTCAAGGATGCCGTGACCGCGTGGTCCATCTTCGGTGATCGCCTCAAGGCAATCGAGATGACCATCGCCCGTTTCGATGACGATACGCGGGAAGCGTTCCGCAGCCTCTACACTAAGGTAGACGCCGAAGCCGGACAGGCTGACGCCGAAGCCACTGCCGAGGAGGCTGCCGTAAATTTTCCTGAAGCCTCGCGGATTAACCTTGTGACATCTTTCGCCCAGAAGGATGAAGTCAAGGCCCGTGGGGCGAAATGGGATTCCGTTATGAAGACCTGGCACATCACTGGCAAGCAGTGGGAATCGGATCAGGAATTCTGGAACCAGTTCGCACCGACCGCAGCGCCCGAAGAAGTTGTTGCCCCTTTCTGAGAATTCACTTGAACGGCACTAGCCATGGAGTACAATATGAGTATGACAATGACAAACGAACCAGTTGACACTGAAATTTCCTGTGAAGAATTTTACGGAGAGCCAGTTGAAATCACTGAAGAGGATTGGGCAGAGTTTGATGACGTTGATATCAACGACGTAGCCCGCTTCTTCGGGTACGAACCAGAAGAACTTTTCGACGAGACTGGCGGACTGACCGCTGAAGCCTACGAACTTCTCGTAACGATGGAAGGTGAAGGAGCATTCGCATCATGAAGAACTGCACGATTTCTGATACGTTTCAAAGCATTCTCAATACCTCGTTAGCAGTCGAAATTGCAAACGCCGTTGGTATGCAGGATGCAGCCGACGATCTGATCGAAGGACTCGAAGACGCTGTACAAACCCTGGCTAGTATGCCAGAAGAACTTTTTACTGAAGATGAACTCGAATTCCTCTCAACTGCCTATGGAGCAAATAAATGAATAATTTTTACAATGAACTGAGCAACCGACAGAAGATGTATGTGGATGCAATTCGTGAGCATGGACCAGCAATGGGGTTGGACATCACGAAGACAGTATTCACTCGTTCGGAACTACGCCCTATCAGTGAAGAGATGAAGGGCAAGCCGTGGATTCCTAACTGGATCACCCACGATCAGAGTAGACGAGATGGGCGTGGTGCCTTCTCGCTTCCCGAGGTCCCCTTGACATCTCCCGCTGTTGAGACTGTGGACCTTCCCACGCCGTCCGATGACGTTGCACCTGTCACTCCCTGGCAGGCATACGCAGCGACTCCGGCGTGATATAGGGGCGGGGGTGGCGTTCGTGGTAGGCGCCGCCCCCTTGTCCCCTTCCCCGTCCAAACAGTGCCACGCGAAAAAGGGACTCCACCGAATAACAGGGCTAGCAAACCGAGACTCTTTTTTACCGTCCAAAGTAGCCAGTCCAAAGAAGGGACTCCACCCCCATGAACGAAGAAGATATGAAAGCATTTGTAGAGTCCTACACGAACACGAAGATGAACGAGAATGAATGGGACTCCTACCAGAAGGAAGAAGACATTCATAAAAACCTATACAATGAGATCTATGAAGAAGTCATGGAATCAGGAATGGACAACAAAGCATACCCCAAGATGTTCAGTCTTCATAGCGAAGAATCCGAAGACATCTTCACGTTCTGCCTCACAGGAGAGAAGAATCCAATCATCGAAATCTTCATCAATGGTGATTTTAATGGTAGAAGTGGCAGCGTCGATTACGCCCGGGGAATGTATGTTCGTCTTCGCAAGGAAGGATTCACGGAATACACGGAACCCGTCCGAGGAGTATACGCATACTACCGAAACATGGGAAGAGGACCGAAACTCGGAAACAATGCATACGGTTCAAATAACTACGCAGGAGATCATGATTATGCACTCAACGCCTGAATTTACTCAAGAAGATGTCTACCAGTTTCTCGATGACTTGCGAGAAAGCGGAGTTACCAATATGTTTGGCGCATCGCCTTATATTATTAAAGAATTCGCAGTTACTCGATACGAAGCAAACGTGCTTCTGAACAAATGGATGGTGAATTGGAACAAGCGACATGGTTGATGTTCTCGTTCGGATTTTACCCTTGATCTCTGCAATACTCTATGGTATTGTGGGAGTCGGTTACGCGATGAAGAAGGAATGGGCGTGGTCGTTCGTCTGGTTTTCATACGCATTCGCAAATATTGGATTGGTGGCAGCAGCATGGGAAAAATGAAAGAAAAATATCACTACGCAATCTCCAATGAAATCAGTGTATACCAATACGGTAAGAGATCTACCTCGATGTACGAAAGTATAATCTGGTATTGTTGCCAGTACTTTCAGTTGGAAGGTTTGGACATCGAGGTTAAACTCTACGATAATTATGATTCTCTGAAGTGTTGGGGAGACTCAGCACAAGTCAGTGATACAGAGTACACTATTCGCATCTGTACCGATCAGCCTCTCCGTGATGTTGTCGCTACTGTCTGTCATGAAATGGTTCATGTAAATCAGTGGGTAACAAACGAGTGGAGCGGAGACGGTGAAAAGGAAGCGGAGAAGTTGCAATATAAAATGGCTGATAAATTCTGGAAAGGTTGGGAATGATGAATATTGAATTTGTGCGTTCTGTGTCGGGACCGGAGCATACACCGGGACAAACACTCCAGACTCTCTGGAATGTCGATGGTTCTTTCTATGTTGCGTCTTCGCGTGTTATGCATACCGACAATCTAATGAGTCTTGATGAGACGATGGTGTTTCCTGCGGACTCTACCGGGAAGATCACGGACTACGGAGATCTTGCGGTAGAGGCTCCTGCGGTATGGAAGGTTGACGAGCATAAGGTTATTATAGAGAAAGCGGTGAACTATGAAAACTCTCGTAAGTAGTTTGTTCGGATCTGCAATTGGTTCGTTGATTGTAGTTATAGTTTGGTCTAAATATCAAGATCGAATTATGCATTGGGTGAATTCACAAATCTCGAAGTATGAGGAGAAAAAAAATGCCGGAAACCATTCAGTGGGAAATTCCTGACGAGGGATATGAAAGAATAGAAAAATTGGAAAAGATCACCGAAGAGATTCAGAAGATGATCGATGATTCTCGATGGGAAGAGGAAAAGGAAGAATTCATCGAACCTACGGATGATGACGGTGGTTGGTTTGATACTTATGATCCGGATGATTCGATGTGATTAAAAAAATCGTTTTGATTTATTTGTTATTGTTGTGAAAAAAAATCGAAGGCCTGCGTGGTTTTCAGAGGTATTGATATGATTCCTGATTTTGAAGTTGCGTTTGATTATTGGCTCTCTAAGTGTAGGGAGATTGTACAAGCAGATGGAAGGGGTGAAAGGGGTTACGATCTGACCTGCACGGAAGGACGTAAATATATGAAAGTCATAATGACCATTCAGCCGTCGAATCCAATTCATAATGTACAAAGATCCTCTTGGGCATTTATTGATAAAACAAATGGCGATGTATTAAAGTGTGCCAGTTGGGAACGACCAGCCAAACATTCTCGCGGAAATTTGATGGATGAATTTGACGGATTGCAGTTTATTCAATGGACAGGTCCCATGTATCTTGGTACAATTAAGGGGTAACAAGGAGACACTACCATGATTCAAGTTGATAAACTAGTCCGAGACAACGTGTGCAAGAACCTCGAAAACAGGGGAATTGCAAAGACCGTAGAATGTCATACTGTGGAGGGACGCGAGTATCAGACGTATCTCTTCTCCAAGTTGATGGAGGAATGCGCCGAAGTCATCGGTGCGAACACCAAGCAACAGCGTATGGAAGAGATCGGTGATCTTGAGCAAGTGATCGACGCGATCAAAGAACACTGTGGAATTGACAGAAAGGAATGCTCGTATAACCGAGTCGAGAAGTATACCACTCACGGTGGTTTCTATAACGGTGTGGTTATGACGGGGATTGAATACAATGACTGAACGAACATTTGAAATTGAGTACAACGAAGATCAGAAGACCACTCGCAAGGAGATCAAGGACAAGAAGTCTGGTCGTAAGCAATTGAAGCAGGTTCCTGTAAAGGATCCGAAGTGCTGGATGATCGTCACCACTACGGGTGATACTCCTTTGCGTCCGGGGATGTGGTTGTCCGAAAGACAGTTGGGCGTTCTTCGACGGGGAAAGAACACTGTTGTTCGTGTTGGACTTCCCGGTCAATTCAGAGTCAATCATCGGGGGTATTGATATGCCTCTATGGACTAAACGAAAATTTTGGGATGGAACCGAAGCCATATTCGTCCAACATAATGGAAGTATGACTTGTTATAATCTTGATTCAGATGAACTTGCTGATATAATTCAAGATCGTATGGATAAGTGTACTTCCGAATTGCAGGAATGGATAGATTTAAAGAAGATTCGTATGGAGTTTATTAATGGCAAAGCGAGTGATTGATCAGTTTGATCTTGAAGCAGAACGTGAAGGTAATGCAATCAAGGGACACACGGTGATTCGACGCGGTTGGGGTAAGGGTATCACCAAGCAACGTAACATGCACAAGCGTGGCGATGAGATTCTCACTACTCGTATCGTCAAGAGAGAAGGGTGGTTGAAATGAGAGTTCATCCTTCTGGGATCACAATCAATCACCCCTCCACACTACCAGATGGAAGACACAATCCGGTATGGGATCACTGGCAACACAAGAGAAATGATTTCGGTATCAGCGAAGATCTTGAAACTGAATTGCTAGAGTATCAGAATTGCAAGTGTGGAATCTGTAAAATTTCATTCAAGGACATCATCATCGAGAAGCATGATACCGGAACCAATATCTTCGGACACTCATGGGAAGTCGATCATGATCCAAAGTTTGGAACGAAGAAAGATAAACCGGGACTCATTTCTGTTCGTGGTTATCTTTGTTCCGCCTGTAATAATAGACTTGCAAAATTTGAAAAGATGATCCGAGAAGGTTTGATTACTCTGGACATTTTGAAGGACGGTGAGTCTGAGTGGATTGATAATATGAAAGAATGGATTACCAATCCACCTGCACAAGTTTATATTAACGAGAGGAGTTTACTTTATGCATTGTCTTGATTGTGGTAACGAGATTCCAGAAGCACGAATGCAAGCGGTTCCTGATACTGAGTATTGTGTGAACTGTGCAGACAAGCACACCGAACCTATTATTGGTCGTATGATTTATAATCATAAAACTGCGGGTGAAGTTATCTTTGCTCGCGGTAAAGAAAATGTTCGACGGTTGAACCGAGAATATGCGAGAGCAAGATGATGGAAATTTTCCTAATTGGGTTTGTAATGTGGCTTATGGTGATTGTATTGATTCTAGGATTTCTTAGTGTAGGGACATCAGATGAGTAGCCTATTTCCCGAGGTACAAGAGATTACGAAAGTATGCAAGATTTGTGGTGAAGAAAAACACATCACAAAGTTTCATAAAAATAATACTTCGTGGAATGGGAAGACCGAAGTAAATGGTCAACGGTATCGGGATCAGTGTGCTGAGTGTCGAAAGTCAGGTGCGTCCAAGGACTCCGCATCTGCACAAGAAGTTATGAAATATCATAATCTCACTCGTCCGCCACTCGGGACTCCTTGTGAAAATCCATCTTGCGGGAGAACTGATGTAAAATTGTTTTGCGATCACGATCACACGAAAGATGTATCGAATCCAGAAGTTTTCAGAGGCTGGTTATGTCATCGATGTAACACTGCTCTAGGAAAATTTGGTGATAATGAAAAAGGTGTTCTAGGAATACTTGAATACCTACGAAGACCTGCTAAAATAAACAATCAAACCCTTTACGAACAGGAGTAAAAAATGGCAAAGAGTTCACAGTATTCGAAGCACGTTAACAACATGATGAAGGTTGGAAGTCCTCGAAACACAAAAAAGAAGAAGGGTAATACACCCGGACGAACTGCACGAAGTGGTAGTGGTAGAAAGGTACGATAAGGAGAAATTATGCCTATTCCAAAAACAAGAGAAGATCTGGTAAATAGTCTACAATCAAATCAATGCAGAGTTGTGTTCAAGAAAAAGGACGAAACTTTGCGAACTATGATTTGCACACTACGAGAAGATATGTTACCATCTAGGGAAGTCGAGAGTCTTTCCAAGAAGAACAAGAACGAAAGCGTAGTCCCTGTATGGGATATTCGTAAGAAGGCTTGGAGAAGTTTTAGACTCGATAGTGTTTTGGATTTTAATGTTCTTAAAGAAGAGGAGACTTCGAGTGACTGATCTACAAACATTGGATGAATTTCGGGGACACCCCGGAGACGCACTTTCGTATGCAAGAATCACTGCACATATTTCAAAGCCAGATGATATCTGGGTGGTTTCTTTGATGGGACTTGATACCGATGAAGAGGTTGATGGGTTTTCAAAAGAAGAAATAAATGAAATTATTCTTTACCTAGAACACATTAGTAATCGTCTAGATACTATGGAAAAGGAAGAGGAACCAAACCTTTTTGATACAGGAGAAGACGATGCCGAAGAAGAAACCAACTCAAGAGGAATGGGTTAATAACCTAGTCGATGTGGCAGAAGAAGCAGTATTGGGATATGAAAAATATCTACTAGATAAGTTGTCATACCGTGAACTTGCAGTTATAATGAAACGGTTAAGAAATCTTTTACCGATGGATCAGGAGACAAAAATCGATGAGTGAATATAGATTACATGTTGATATCCCACTAGGAACTGATGAAGATACCGCAGCCTTCAAGGCTAATCTTCTTATTCAAGATTTCTTGGGGACACATGAAATGAACATCAAGCACCTTGATGAAAAATATAATGTAAGACAATTTAATTATAGACTCGGACACGACGAAGATCGTCAGAAATCAAACTACCTTGATGTGAACGAAAACGGTCACGCCAGTAATAAAAAGACTCGTATTCAACCGAGTTGAATTCATGGGCTTGACGCGGATGGCATTAGCAGCACCGCTTATAACGGTGTCATCGTGGGTTCGAGTCCCACCAGGCCCACTTAATCTTATGGAGAATCATTATGTCAAAATGTCCCTTTTCAGTTTTTCATAGCAACAAGAATCGATTAGAGGAGGAAAAACCTTCTGTAATAGAAGACTATACCGATGATCCATATTTGAGAATTCGTAGAATACATCCTACACAGGGTTCTCGTATTGTAAAAGCAAACTCTAAACTCAAAGGTCCAGATGGACAATGTGAAACTCTAGAGTGGCCTAGAAAAGACGCACTGAGTAGATGTGGACCTTATGTACACGCAAACCAAATGGGTTGGTGGATTTTTCCCGGTGTAGATATTGACATGACATATCATGGAGATGGTGCATGGGACGTTAACGAGTACACAAAGTACGATACTGAAGCGGAACAGAAACTATATGATGATCTTCCAAAGTATGAATATAAAACAGAAGATGGTAAGACTGGAGTTTTCCGTTCTAGTCCAAGAGCCCATGTGAATGCTGGTTTAGCAGATAAAAATATTATTCAAATTTGGACTGGATGTATATTTAGAACACCTCCGGGGTGGTGTCTTCTTATTCGGAGTCCTATCAATGCATGTGAAAGTTATAACAGACCATATCATATCCAAGAGGGAGTTATTGAATCCGATTGGATGGATTATGATATTTGGATTAATGTTGTAGTAAATAGAACTCATGAAAAAATTACGCTGCGTCAGGACATGTGGCCGCCTATTGCTCAGATCATTCCTGTTAGACGAGAAGCATATGAAGCAAATTGGGCAGTGGATGATCGAGTGATTTCAGCAGATGATCCTGAATGGGCTTCTTGGCAAGATTACAATTTCAAGAAATGGGAACGTGAAAATGAAAAGGACAGTAAAACCTACTTCAAAGAACGCTCGATACAAAAACCAAACAAAGATGTTTCTAAGGTTCTAAAGATTCGGGATAAGTATCGAGAAGAACGAAATAATCATCGAACAAAGAAGAATAAAAAATGATAGTTGAAGACGGAATTAAGTTAGATTATTCAGATGTTTTGATTCGTCCAAAAAGAAGTTCTCTAGTCAGCAGAAGAGATGTTTCTCTGACTAGAGACTTTTCTTTTCGATGGGCATCTTTTATGGACACATGTATTCCAGTTTGGTCTGCAAACATGGACACAACAGGAACTCTTGAAATAGCAAAGGCTTTTCAGGAAAGTATGTTTGATGATGATTGGAAAGAAAGTGGTGTTGCGAATGTAGCGGTACACAAGCACTATACTTTAGATGATTGGAAATCAATCTGTTATGGTGGAGACACCAAAGAAGAAGTCCAATCTCTTCCAAAATATCCGCTTCGAGCAGGTAATATGGCATTTAGTTGTGGAATGACGGATAGAGATTTTTCTCTATTACAAGAAATCGTAAAACTAAATGAAACTACAGATCTTGGTTTGAGATATGTTTGTATTGATGTTGCAAACGGATATACTCAATCATTTATAGAATATATTAAAAAGGTTCGCAAATGTGTAGGTACGAACATGGCGATCATCGCGGGGAATGTAGTAACCAGAGAGATGGCGGAAGCACTTCTTCTGGCAGGTGCGGATATTATCAAGGTTGGAATCGGTCCGGGATCCGCCTGCACCACACGAAAAGTGGCAGGAGTAGGATATCCTCAATTGTCGGCAGTAGCAGAATGCGCCGATGCTGCACACGGTTTGGACGGTCATATCATGGCGGATGGTGGGTGCAACTCTCCGGGTGATGTAGCAAAGGCGTTTGCAGCAGGTGCCGACTTCGTGATGATCGGTGGTATGTTCGCAGGACACGACGAATCAGGCGGAGATGCGATCTACGATATCGACAGCGGAGAATGTACTCACAAGACGTTCTATGGGATGTCTAGCAAGACTGCTATGGAGAAGCATAGCGGTGGTGTAGCAACGTACAGGGCGTCTGAGGGACGCTCTGTGACGCTTCCATACCGTGGGAGTATCAACGGAACCCTGAATCATATATTGGGTGGTGTTCGTTCTGCTTGTACCTATGTTGGAGCAAATAGGCTGAAAGATCTACCTAAATGTGCCTCTTTTATTAGAGTAAACAACCAATATAATAGAGTATTTGAAAATGTCACCAATAGTGAATAATGAAATCTTAGTGGTAGTATCTGCCTGTTTTTTCTTTGTTGTTACGCTGTCAATTTGGAACAGTTTATCACAGGCAAAAGCCATTCAGGAATTCAGAGAATTGGTAGAAGACACTAAAAAGAGAATGGCTAAAATGCAAGAGATTCTCTATGAAGAATTGGAAAAGAAAGACAATGAATAAAATTCATTTCATCTCGTATTCTGAAGACAGAATGTATAGTTTCAAAGAGTCCAGAGAAAGAATGAAAGAAGAGGCCGTACAGTTCGGTGAGTTTGATAGTATAACTTTTTATAATGAAAGTGACCTAAGTGACTCCCTGAAAGAGACTCTGAAACCTGCTCTAAAATATTCAAGGGGTGCTGGGTGTTGGATATGGAAACCGTTCATCATACAGAAGAGATTGAGTGAAATTGATGAAGGTGATTTTCTAATCTATACAGATATGGGTATCACCATCAATAAACATGGAAAGAAGAACTTACAAGATTTATTGGAGATGGTAAAAGGTTCTGATTATGGAAATATTTGTTTTCAAATAGGTCATAAAGAGAAGAATTGGTGTACTAAAGAAATATTAGATTACTTCAAATGTTCAAATGACGAACAAATAAAAAATTCAGATCAATACTATGCAGGAGTTCTTCTTTTCTATAAGAATAAAAAATTGATTAAAATGATAGACGAGTGGTGTGATATTGCGTATAATAATCCTGTACTATTTACGGACGAAATCAACAACAATCAGGAAAATGGATTCATAGAAAATAGACATGATCAAGCCGTCTTTAGTATTCTAAGGAAAAGTAAAAACATAAAACCAATCATATATGATCCAGTTGCTTATGGACCTTGGGAACTTGAAAAGGCTATTGATGCAGCATTTTGGAATTTACATCTAAGGAGTTAACATGAAAAGAAAACCAACAATTTATGTTGCAGGACCGATGCGTGGTTATGAAGAATATAACTATCCGGCTTTTGATTTTAGGGCAAGAGTGTTAGAGGAATATGGGTGGATTGTAATCAATCCTGCCTCTTTGGATCGGGAGCAGGGAAAACCCATGTCAAATCCCATGTCGTTTTCGCCTGATACAAACTATGAAGATCATGAATTCATGCGTTCGGCACTTAAGAGAGATATGGATGCACTTTGTGATGATTGCACCGCCATTTATATGATGCGTGATTGGGAAAAGAGCCGTGGTGCAAAGGCAGAATGGCACTTAGCAAAGGCACTTGGATTGGATATTTACTATGAAGTGCCTCTTCCAAAATATCCAGAATAATTTACATTAAGGGTTGTAGTGGCGGTTACGATTGGTATAATTAAAGCATGTCAATGGGACAACACAACAACAAGCAACACAAGGAGACACTCAGATGGAATACTGAGAATGCCTAATTATGGATTATATTAAACGATATTATTATAATGAAGTCTCCTACCGCAGACACGGCCATACCGATCATGTTTAAAGTGATTGGATGAAGACTTAAACTAGGGAGAGTTTGACATCGTTTTCCCTCGGAAACAAACGATGTTAAGGTGGGTTGGGAGAAATCCCATCGCCACCAATTCAGGAGATCGTTTCTCCGACAATCAGGAATGCCTCCGTAACTCAGTTGGTAGAGTAGCGGACTTTTAATCCGCGAGTCGCTGGTTCGAGCCCAGCCGGGGGCACTTCTCACAAGGTCCTTTTAAATGGAGATTTTATTGATGAAACAAATTATTGCAAATGCTTGCTATGTACTAGGATTCGCGTCTATTGGACTTTCCGCCTATACATACTCCTCCGCTGGGGTTGATCAAGCAACGTATGTGGGACTCTGGGTTCCTTCATTCTTTCTCGTTGGGTTCTTTTTTGAAAAGTTGATGTCCAATGATTGATAAACAAATGCAACGAAACAGCCTAGGAATCGTCGGACTCGGTGCTTTTTGTGGTTCAATTATGCAAGCAGCAACAGGTGATTTTGAGAACGCAATTATTCTCGGTGCAATTGCACCTAGTCTGTTTGCCATTCGCTCAGACATTCCGTCTCTTGAAATGAGACGCGACATCGATGATCGAGAAAACGCCATCTATCAAAGCATGGAATACAATGTACGCGAAGATGACACTCGCATGACTGATATGGATCGTGATATTCACAGTCGTATTGATTCTGTTGAACGCCAGATGGAAAACGAAGTTCGAGAAATTTATTCAGAAATGTCTAACAACACTGTTGACATCACTAACTGATCGAGTATAATTAATGCATAGTCGAGACGGGACAGTAACGGTGATGTCCAAAGTTCTCAAGTTTAATTTGTACACCGTAGAAAACAGGAGTTCATTATGAACTGCAAGACCATGTCCAAGAAGCGTAAGGTAATCAACTATCTCTATAATGGTAACGGCATCACTGCCAATGAAGCCAAGAGTCGGTTTGGTGTTTCAAACCTTCGCGCCACGATTTCCGATATCCGTGATATGGTGGAAGCCCACGGTAACTGGGAGATCACCAGCGAGACTACCAAGACTGGTAAGACTCGCTACTACATGGAGGATACTCACCCCGGTGAGCGTTCCTTCGGTTTCGACAGCGAAGGCCGTCGTTTCGCTCTCTGAGTGAAAACAATTCGGGGTACTTTGGGGGTTTCCCCCATCGTACTCTTTTACAAGTGAATAAACATATGTGCGGATTAATTACCCGTGCATAGGACGGTGACTGAATATTGTTCGTCATGTGATAAAAGGTACTGTCTTCTCCGTAGTGGAGTGCTGATGCTCAAATGAGTGAGGTAGCGTTTAACTGACGCAAGGCAGGTCTTAGTAGGATCCCTAATCAATAGCGTGAATCCGAAAAGTGATGGTAAATTGAAATCCATCCCGTCCACGAATTACTGTCTGGGGGGAGGCGAAGCGAAAGCATCTCGCCTCCCTCCGAGACATATATAAAACTGGTATTGATGAAGACGGAATAAAATCTAAACAACACGGGAGTTCGATTCTCCCCGCCTCCACCAGAGTTACCCTTGCATGTAGTATAGAAGCAAGACGTAATAAAACCAAAGAGAAGATTTGTGAGGGTAACTCTGATGGGGGCGAACGGAATAGATTGGTAGAAAGTAATGAAGTTGGAGATACCCGAGCAGACAACCTACTCGCAAATCGCGGTTGTAAAATCCAAAAGGCGCACACAAACTTGCCCTTGCTGCCTGAGCAGCGGAGATTCACCCACTTGTCAACAGAACGGGTGATCTTGAAAACGGGGGCGAAAGCCCTCGTTTTTGTTTATACATAAATTAGTAAACCATTTATTTTTTATGGAGGTAACTATGGATTTTAATTCTGATTTGTGGGAAAACCTAAGGCCATCTGAAAGTGTAATTAGAGGCTTGAAGGCAAGACTTAAATATTGTAGTCAAGATGTGGTTTGTACACCGGCAGAAAAATGTGCCTGTGATCGAATGCTTGAAGATCTAGAGGATTCGGAAGAGTGGATTAATTCTCTTCCGGGTGAAGCAAGTACTTGTGAAACTCCAGATACTGATTGACAAACTTAAATCATAAAGGTATAATAAATGAGTGATAAGCACGGTGCTGGTAAAGGTGATCGTTACCGACCAGTAGATGAAGATCGTTATAGAGAAAACTACGAAAAGATTTTTGGAAAGGCAAAAAACAATGGAAAAGACTCAAATTGTAAGACTAACAACAGGCGAAGAACTCCTCGCAAAGGCAACTCTAAGTGAAGATAAGACTTCTATTACAATCAAGGACGTAGCAATTCTTATCCCTGCGGGAGAAGGTAAACTTGCATTTGCTCCTTGGTGTCCGTACAGTGATGTATCAGAAGGTGTAGAGATTGATATGAAACATATCATGTTCACTGCTGCTCCCCAATCCGAACTAGAACAGCAGTATATTTCTGCTATTACCGGAATCACTGTACCAGCAGAAAAGAAGATTGCTACACCCGGAGATTTCATGGCGGGTGATCTCAAACTTACTCAATGATTAGGATCTAAATTATGAATGAAAATGGTGAAGGCGTTTGTCCTGCATTCAGTATGATTAATGGTAAGACTTTCTTTCCTACTGAACTAAATGATGAATATGATCTCAAGGTAATTGCATATGAAATTAATCCTGAGATGAAAATTACATCTGGTTCTGGTAAGAGAGAATGGATTAACAATACAGGTGCTGAATTTGATGAAAATGGAAAAGTTACCGGCTATAGTGGTTATGGGAAAAGATGTCTTCCTCTCGTCGCGGCAAATACTCTAGGATGGCAAGTACTATCTGATCAAAGATATGAAGTCACATGGAATGGTGGACCTGCAACGAGTGATATTACCGTAATTTCGGAAGATGATAATCCTAAACTAAGCAGTCACTTTGGGACCGGTACGGTAACTTGGCATGTAGGTTATGTGTTCTATACGACTAAGGGCAACTTCATGTATTGCAAAGGTCCAACAAATCATTTCAAGCATGGTATTCAAGCATGTGAAGGTTTGATTGAAACAGACTGGTTGCCATTTACATTTACTATGAATTGGATGATTACTAAACCAAACGAGACCATAGTATTTGAAAAGGGAGAACCTATTTGCCAGTTGTTCCCATATCCAAAAGAATACGTCGAAAACTTTGATGCAAAGATTCGCACCAAAGATAGTATGCCTACTGAACTGAAAAAGTTATACGATTATTGGTGTCATTCCAGAGACGTTTTCAATAAAGCGGATAGAAACGCTGCTGATTGGGAGGGTAATTATTTCAAAGGTGAGGTTCACGATAACACCAGTTGTGAAGACTTAGGAAGAAAGCATTACACAACTATTAAAATGCCTAAGTTTAAAACACAATCATCAAACGATTCCTATGAGTCTGATTGAATTACTGCGCCCGTAACTCAATTGGATAGAGTAGCGGCCTTCTAAGCCGCAAGTTGCTGGTTCGAGTCCAGCCGGGCGTGTTAGAAAGGAATATAAAATGCCTCATGTGATAACAAAACCTTGTGTTGGAGTAAAGGACGGATCATGTGTAGATGTATGTCCAGTGGATTGTATTCATTCAGATGAAGATTCCGAACAGTTTTACATAGATGCGGACACTTGCATTGATTGCGGACTGTGTGTGGATGAATGTCCAGTAAATGCTATCTACAGTGACGAAGATCTTCCTTCTAATTTAGAAACTTACATACAAATCAACTTGGATTATTTCAAGAACAAGAAGTAATGGAAACTCGAATTATAAAAACTATAGATTATGCTAGGGATATTACTATTCAAAACCCTCGTCCCAAAAAACATACATCTATCATTCTTCGAAAAAATGAAATAGTTTCAGTTGGAACAAACCTAAATAGAACGCATCCAATGGCTAAAAAATATGGTTATTTGTTTGACGAAGTGCATTCAGAATTAGATGCCCTTCTTCGTTACAGAGGACCGAAAGATAATCTAACTCTCATAAACTATAGGTTTAATAGATTTGGTAATATGAGAATGTCGAAACCGTGTAGGAAATGTACCCCTTGGTGCGTAGGTGTATTTGATAAAATTTGGTATACTACCAATGAAGGTATGAACGAACTAAAATTCTAAGGAGAAATGAAATGTATTCACTCGGAGAAAGTGTAGTAAATAGAAATAATCAAAAGATGGCTACTGTAGTTTGTACAGATTCACCAATTGATGAAAATGCTAATAGCGGTGAGCAAACGGTGCGTATTCGTTATGAAGAAAGTGGATTGGAAGAATGGGTGCCTGTTTCAACCGTTGCTAATTTTCTTCTTGAAATTGAACCAGATCCGGGGAATTACCTTGCAGAGTAAATGTCCTATGGTAAAATATAAGTCGCATATGATATGCGGGGTACTTGCGATTCTTTGTCCGTTTTCTTTGATCGTAACAATACCAGCATTTTTTGGTTCTAAGAGGAAAAGAAATGAACATCAACGAACAGAAGTGGATTGACAGTATGACAGATAAAGCAGAAAAAGGTTTGAGTTATTATGTTTGGGAAAACAACATGCCAGTTTCTGCTCATAATGTTATTCGAGTTTCTGGTGAGCATGAATGTTTTGTTACAGGTGAAATGATTAAACCTCAAGATGATGCACACTGGACAGATGAGTTTGATGCATGGGTTTCTATCCGTGGATATCAGATGATTCAGAACGCTCAGTCTACAGGTGAACTCTCTAACAATAGAGAATGGGAACTTATGTTTGGTGAATGGTACGCGAAGGATGAGTCCTCATCTGGACTGCAAGACTCGACCGAAAATTAATCTAAGCGGTCGTGGCGGAATGGCAGACGCAACGGACTTAAAATCCGTCGAGGGTTAACCTCATGTGGGTTCGAGTCCCACCGACCGTATTTACAGAGTGTAGCACAGTTTGGTAGTGCGTTGCGTTTGGGACGCAAAGGTCGTAGGTTCAAATCCTATCACTCTGATTTAATAGCCTCCACCGTATCCTCCTCCACCACCCATTGGGGGACTGGGGGGATTGAGAGGATCAGTTAAATCTTCAAATGGATCTTCCATTTCTTGGTATACAGGTGTAGATTGAAGATTGGGATCACTATCTTGTTGAGGAGTATCTCCTCTCGTTGGAGGTTTAGGGGGAGCAGTCGTTGGTTTAGGTTTAGTAATACCCTGCTGATTGGGGTTGCACTTTTCCCTTTTCATACACGCGGACACATCTCTCCAATAACCATCGGTCTTTGAACTGCGATGACCGCAAGGTCCTCCATTGTGCATTCTTGCAAGATCCTCGCAAGTACAGCATGGTAGACGTTCTTTTTTACCATTTGATTTTGTATACTCATGAATTGTTTTACCTGTGCATTGACAACTCTTGCTCTTGTGGTTTCTTGTATATCTTCTTCTCCAACAGTCTATAAGTTTTTCACTTTTTCGTTTCTTCTCTGCACAACACGCAGAATCTCCTTTAACGCATTCTTTACACAGTGTCGCCGCATAACCATCTTCGCAAACTTCACAGCAATTTGCGGTGTCGTAGCCTGGGTTCGTCCCACCCGGACCATCTCCTCCTTCGGAGTCTCCGCCTCTACATGGTCTGATATTCCCGCCGGCTGTTCCACAAATATCTTCGATATAGTTGCGCCATGATATTTGATATGGACCACAATCACAACTATTAAATGTCCCAAATTGATCACACGGATCTCCGGGGAGACAATCTTTGACACCATCACAGTTACTGTCGAATCTTCCGGGAATAGGAACCGATTGTGGATCTCGGTCGCCATCGCCGTCGAAGTCACAATCTCCACAATCAGTTGATTGTGCGTTACAACCTTCGTTTTCTTCGCCCCTAGATTCTTGTTCACGAATACATTTCATGAGGCAGGTAAAATTATTACCCGTGCAACAGATATTAAGTCTAGGTCCCGGTGCTACATCAATTATAATTGGTTTATCTGGACCTACTTCAAGTTCTGGATCTCTAGTTGGTGGTTTGTATATATCAAAACCACTGGTGTCGGTTCCTTCGGTAACTTCACGATCTGGAGCGGGATTACTACCGAGTCCTCCTCCGGCATCACTTCTGAACTGTGCTTCTATTTGAATTGTTAATTCTCCACCCATCTGACTATGGTTAGAACAAAAATAGTAGAGTTTTGGTGGTGTATTCAATGATGGTGTCAATAGAACTTTAGGTCTCTTATCGGCGTCAAATTCATTATTCATGAATTCAATATATCTTTCATATGATACTTGAATATCATTAATAACATAAGCAATGTCGCTTTCATTATAAACAACACCTCCAGAGTGTGTTCCGTTTGGTGTTGTTGAGAACAAGATAGGATGTCCTACATTTCTATCGTCTGCAAGATTAAATGTATAAGTTTCACCAACAAGGATGATAGGTGATGCCTGACGTTCTTCATTTAGATAATACTTATTTGCCATTTTAATCTATACCTTTTCTTTTTGGTTATGATCCATCATCTTTTCTGACGATTATATTGAATTCTGTACTCTCTTCTTCTGAGTGTTGTACAAATATATCAAAAGAATTTGTAGGACGCGGAGGTGGGAGTGTTTCAGTGGGGACTTCATTACGAGATCCATCGACTCTTCTTGCACTTGTTTTTGTTGGGGGGAGTTCATATGAGCGGGAAGCGTAGTCACCGATTCGAAGTTCTCCTCCCATAGTTTTATCAGCCGAGTTATAATAATACAGAGTTGAATTTTTATCACCCTCTCTTATTTTAAGAAAAGTATATGAACCGGGATTTCCGGGAGTACCAGATATTATTCTAGTTGTATAATTTTGAACTCCTCTTGCAAGGCTTTCTACTGTTTTCTTAAACGAAAGATAAATACCTTGATTACTAGGATCTGATTGATTGAATCTATAAGTTCTCCCTGCAACAAGAAGAGGTTTAGAGTCCAAAACAATTTCACCATTTTCTATTGTTACATTTATTGTTCTATCAAAATCTCTTTCGTAATTTCTTTCTAGTGGTACGTTTGTGATAGAATTTGAAATAGCACCGGAAACTGGTACTCTGTTATTAAAAATATCAGGGAAAGGATCAAAAAGATCAGTGGTTTGTCCTTGGGAGTTTGTTTGTATATTTGTTGAACTGGATGTTTCTTCTGGTAAAGTTGATCGTGTAGATCTAGAAGGACAACATGCACACCTTACATTTGAGTCATCGTCTGGGGAATCTGGAAATGTAGCGAATCCTGAACACGAAGAATCATATCTTTCATTGCAGAAGTTTTTAGTTTGGTAATTAAAAACATAATCCATGTTCATGGATTTTGCTAATGATATACACTGCCAGTCGTCTTTACATCCACATGAGTATACATCCGTGGGGATGAATATATTCCCGGTTTCTTCATCTTCAATTCTTTGGTTTTCTTTAATATAAAGACAGCAAGTTCCTCTTCCTGCATCATCATTATTTTGCCTTCTTAGTGTACGAACTTCTCTTGACGTAATTGTATCTAATTGTTTTTCTGAATAACCAGTTCTATACAATCTAACAGGAGTAACGGTTCCTATTAAATTTTCCTCCACAACAGAACCACCTAGTGTTATAATCTCAACGCCATCATCTACCTTATAATTGGTAACTGGATATCTACCTTCGTTCAGAGGAGTTTTTAATTCCAGAAGATCACCCGAAAGAATAGGTCTTGCATTTCTGAATGAATATGATGAGTCTGGACCTGTTTGATTTCTTATCTGAAACAAACTTTCAGACTTTGATGTTGAATCTGTTTTTGATAATCTAGGAACTGTAGTAAAATACTTTGACTCATATACTTCAATTTTAGAATCTTTATTGGTTACACTTATCACATTTGCTGTTACTGTGTTTCCATTAAATGATATAAGGGTAAATGAACCACTTAAATCGGATTCTATTTTTGTGCCTCTTTCTTTTATATAAGAAGCAGTTTCTGAGTCTATACTAAAAGAATCTCCGGTAGACATCTCACCGAAGAAAACTTTTAAAGTATGCAGATCATGATCTGAGGCATGACTATAATCAAAAACAACATTAGTACTAGATTTGTGGAACAAGAGTGTAGGAACGGTATCTAATGGATCATTTTTTGATATGACATCATCAGTGCTATCGGCAATAACCATACCAATAATCTCACCAGAAAAATAAATGGTGGGTTTAAAGGTACTCTTTGATCTTCTTATAGATCTTCTTTTTGCCATGATAGATCCCTATTTAATTATCAAGATCCAACATAAACAACTCTTGTTCCCGAACCACCACCACCGGGTATTGGAACCGCCCCACTACCGGAGAATGTTCTAACGAAGATTTGATTTAGATTACTAACTTCAATGAAAATCGATTCTCCGGGTTCAAGAATGTATCCGTTGTTTGGACTTTGACTTACATTTTTACCACCGACAACTACATCAACCGTAGAGTTGGGGGAGTTCTTGACATTTACACCACTTCGTAGAGTCGTGTTATTTCCAAGCACCTGAGCAGAACCAGATGGTATGACTGATCCAGAAATACATGACCTAGGTGGATCAGACGTTACCTTCGCACGGACTTTTCCTGATCCGAGATCTACCCTAATATCTTCAATGGAAGAAGTATTTTTCTTTATATCTTCTAGATTACCAACAATTCCACCATCTCGGTTATTTATTGCACCCAGAATGGCGGCATCGTTAATTTCTACGGTGTTGTTAACATTAGTGTTTAGATTACCATCAGAGTATACTTCAACTGCTCCGTCGTTTTCACCTCGAATGATAACCGGATCGTGTCCTGCACCGGCAGTAAATCCTTGAACTCTCAGCGGTGAGAATGTTGGGGCGCCGTTTGTTACCCCGACAGTGGACGATACGTTGACGGTAGCATTAATGTCCGCTCCACCGATCCACACCTTAGCATAGTCACCAGAGAAACCGAGGGTAGTTCCATCTGTGTTGTAGATATTATTTTTTACAAAGTTTCCACCATCGGAACCGTAAACTTTAACCGAATCTGTAGATGCAGTAAGAACTCTACCACCACTAATGTCAATTGAACCTGTTACTTCAACACTGTCTGTTGTATAGTTTAATGGTCTACCACCAGTAACTGCCACAGGCCAGTATTGTGCGTTTGTGGTTGCTCCGGACGACGACGCAATATCGTTGAACGGGCTAAACTGCTTTCCGACATACAAGCCAGATGTAACACCAACCATCTGGATAGCAGAAGTCGCTAAGGTTCCCGGAGTAGCGGTGGATGAGAGACGCACATCACCCGTTACAGCGATTGCTGTCGCTCCGTCGAGTCCGAACGCAACAACTTCTAAGTTGCTCCCGTAGGTGGTTCCTGCGACTGCTAAGTACTCAACTCCGTGACCGGCAGTAAATCCGACAAGTGACGCCGGGTTTCCTTCAGACAACCAATCGTATACTCGGTTTCTCTGGTATGTGATTCCGGGTGAAGTAACCACACTAACGTCAAGTGGTCCAGTTCCACCTTGAATTTGAACAGGAAGAGGTCTATTTGCAGAGACTCTTTCTGTAACGTCAGAGTCTCCCCAGGCCATCTTCATGATTTGGGCGTGTGCGTTTGTTAAGCCTACTCCCGCAGCATGATAGTCGGTGCCCATCGAGGCGGTGTTTCCGCTGATGTCAATAGTAATGTTTGGATCTTTATCTGCCATTTGGTTTAACTCCCCTGTTGGGCATATCTTCTAAAGAGTGATTTACTAATATATATAATCCAATTTTTATCTTGAGGCCTAAAAGAATATGTTATATAATGAGTAAACAGAAAGGAGGAATTATATATGGTTGTACGATTAGATTTTAAGAATAAATTTTCCCGTGAAGTAGAAACTCACGTTCAAACCAATGGGGGAACTTACATTGATGCCGTTTTAGAAATTGGTGAGAAGTTCGATATAGAACCGGATGTTGCTGGTAAGAACTTAACGAAGCCGATTATAGAAAAGATACAAATAGAAGGCGGAGATATGAATCTGTTGCCTAGGAAAAAAAGCAAAGAATTACCTTTTAATAGTTGATTAGTTTTGTTTTTGTTGTACTATATACTACATCGAAGCGGGGAGTTCCCGTTAGTGTTAATTTGAACGGGGTAGATCCTCGGTAACAAAAAGGAAAAGCGTATGTCATTTTCAGATTTTAAAAAGCGTTCGCAAAACAGTATTGAAGATCTCCAAAAGAAGTTGGAGTCAACCGAGAAAAAGGATTCGTATAAGGATGATCGTTTTTGGCGTCCCGAGTTGGACAGTGCCTCAAATGGTTATGCAGTAATTCGTTTTCTCCCAAGTGCAGAGAATGAAGATCTCCCTTGGGCAAAGTACTATTCTCATGGTTTCCAAGGTAAGGGTGGTTGGTTCATCGAGAACTGTCCGACTACTATTGGTGGGAAGTGTCCTCTCTGTGAGGTAAACAATGATCTTTGGAATAGTGGAATGGAATCCGACAAGGACATTGCACGACAGCGAAAACGCCGTCTTCACTATGTTTCAAACATTCTCGTTGTGAATGATCCCGCTAACCCTCAAAATGAAGGTAAGATCTTTCTTTACAAGTATGGTAAGAAGATCTTTGATAAGATTCAAGCCTCTATGCAACCAGAATTTCCGGACGAAGAACCAGTAAATCCTTTTGATTTCTGGGGTGGTGCGGATTTCCGTCTTAAGGTTCGTAAGGTTGCAGGATTTATTAATTATGATAAGTCTGAGTTCTCCGCTCCTAGTGCGGTGCTTGATGGTGACGATGCTAAGTTGGAAGAACTTTGGAAGAAGCAGTATGCACTTTCTGAATTCACAGATCCTTCAAACTTCAAGTCCTACGACGAATTGAAGAAGCGTCTCAATGATGTTCTCGGTGGTGAAGTTCGTGCTACCGAAATGGAAAACCAGAAGACAGCAGAAGATGTTGTCGATACGGTAGAAACACAAACAACCGAAAATGTAAGTGAGGGTGAAGAGTCTGATGCTCTTTCATATTTTGAAAAACTCGCAGGTGAATGAAGTTATGTGACTTCGGTTGTTTTAGGGGGGAGCAGAAATGCTCCCCTCTTTTCTTTTACCCTAACTTTTGTCGCCATGTTGGAATTGTGTGTGTTTCCCGCAGAGCATCATTTATTCTACTTGTGCTGGATGCTGATCCCATAGAATTGGGTGAATCCGCCTTTGGATTCGGTGGTGTTATTATAGGCAAAGGAAGCATAGATTGCGGACTTTCTTGTTTGGTGGCTGACGCTTCGGTTTTTATCGATTGATTTTCCACTGCACTCATAGTAGCGTTTTTGGAAAGATTACCGTTTGCTTTTTCTATGGTATTCGCTTCCGCTAGGATCTGGGGGACTTTATCTAGAGGAGTTACAATTTCAGGTCCTGCTTCACCAACAATTGCTTTTGTTGCACGATCAACGTAACCACCCTCTGCAAAGAAAGTATATTCTTCTTTAGCCTCATTGTTGATTATTTTATCGATATCCTTCTTGGGAACTTTGATTACGTTTGTGATGAAAGTTTTATTGTTTGTAGGAGACTCAGAGGATACCGAATCATTATATATTGGTGCAGCACTGGTGCTGAAGTCTGTATCAGAATATGTTGTAAGTGGAGCGTAGTTTACGTTTGCATCATTTTGATTTAAAACTTTGGTATTCTTATTTTCGAAATTGTTAAAAGATGTTTTTGCTGTAGTTATTCTATCCATGTTACTTATATTTTTAACACTGGATACGGATCGATCTACATTTTCCTTATAGAATTCTTTTCTGTATTCTTGATTTTCATTCAATATATTACTAACTCTGTTTTCATTAGTATTATTTGAAAATGAAACAGGTGAATGTTTTTCATTATTAAAAATATCGTTGGAGATATCATTTAGAGTGTTTGAATTTAGTGATCTCTCAAAGGCGATAAAACTATTTTCTACAGATTCTATATTCGAGTTATCATAGTCTTTAGTTTTTATTTCCGGGATATCCACAGGTGTGTCTACGAACAGGTTTACTGATTTTGATATATCCTCCTTCGTAAATGAAGGTGAGTATTCTCTGGTTGAATAGTTTTTATCAGCCTCTCTCATGTTTCTTATATTATCATATTTTTCATTCGTAATAAAATTATTTACTACTTCAGTATTGTTGATGCTATCAAGTCTTTTATTTATTTTCTCAATTGAAGATGTAAGTGCATCAAGGGAAAATAATTCTCCATTGAAAGGAGTTACCCTTTTCTCGTTAGTGAATTCTGGAATGATTTCGTCACTAGACTCAAGTTCAGGTATTTTTATTTCTCGGGTATGTTGAAACATATTCTCAGAAGATATAGAATTAATAAAACTAAGAGAACTTGGATTCTCTTTGATGAAATCAGATACTTCTTCTAGTTTAGAATTTCTATTATCCACGGTTTCTGCTTCCTGTCTTTATCTTTAAGTTTTCTTCTTCGATATAACCTATTAGCATCGATAAGTATATATCTCTTTCCCAAGGAATAAGTGTTTCTAATTCATGTAGACTATAATTGTAATGATGTGTTAGGTTCCAACAAACGGAGTAGAATTCCCCCAGTCCAAGATGACTGAGGGTTAACCGAAAAAATCGCCTAACCCCGACAGTACTATTTCTCTGTCTACCCCATCATTTGTTTTATACTTTACTCGGTGTTC
>MDTC01035462.1_pt1 | contig 28762 bp, 32 predicted proteins | sample 811181 | NCBI WGS metagenome assembly MDTC01 (sample SAMN05326644, study PRJNA326480) | marine metagenome | isolation source: seawater | place: Pacific Ocean: North | collected 2011 | reverse complement strand
CGTCCTCCTTCGCGGTGGTCAGCGTCGAGTCGACGTCCTCCTTCGCGGTGGTCGCCGCCTTCTCGAGGGTCTTCGCCGTTCCAGAGACGCTCTTCTCCACATCGACCCCAGTTGCTCGCTTGAGGGCCTTGTTGAAATCGAGCCCGCCGGCGCTCGCCGGAAGGACGAGGCAGAGCGAGAGAACGGTCGGCATCAGGATCTTGTTGACGGACATGGTGTCTCCTCGGTCGGTCCGCGGCTCTGCGGTGTCTTCAATTTTCTGCCAGCGGCCCTCCGAGGCAAGGTCGGGCGTAGAGCCCTGCGCAGCCGGTCCGCGCGCAGAACGTTGCGCAACACCCGGGGTGCGAGGGCACCATTCGGAACTGGGTGTACACCAAGGCGGTTGCGAGTCCGCGGGCGCCCATCCGGACCCAGGTGCTGAACCTGCTTCAGACAGCCGCCACCCCGATGACCGAGGCCCAGATTGAAGCTAGGCTGTCGCATGAACTCGAACTAGACCATGCCTGCGTGTCTGCGCACCTGACCCGTCTGCTCGCCGATGGGGCGATCCTCCAGTCCGAGAACGGTGAGTACGAGGCGCGAGGCCGTGGGAGTCTGTATGTGGATCGAGCGGAGCACGTGCGAGGGGTCATGGACACCGTGGTGGACGCAGGCATCCGCTACATCGACGAGGGCGCCTCAGGCGGACTGTGCCAGGCACCGCGACGAGGGGGCGGTGCCTAGCAGGGTTCTGGAACCGGCGTTCGACATCGAATCGGTCAGGCCGATGGGCGAGACCGATGGGGCCGACATGAGCGGCAGCGGTGACCTCGCCGATGGGCGTGTTCACACGGATGATGCCAGGCCATCCATCTCCAGCGTTCACGACCTCAACATCTGGGCCCGCCAGTTGCGCCAACCGAATTAGCCTGTCACGTCGTCTCACTGGCCACTCCCCCTCGGGTGCCCCCGCAGTCTACCGCTCGAGACGAGCGGAGTTCTCGTGGTATCCTCCGGGAGTGGAGGCATCCATTCTCCCCGTTCGCCACGCTCTGAGTGTCCGGGCCAGGGTTCGATGGACGGATGATCGGGGCTGGGCGCGCGTCGGCCAAGTCGTGGTGATGGTCGTGCGGGAGGGAGTGGTCCGCGCGGTTCGAGTCCTCGAGGATGGCGAGGCTGCGCCGGTCGACGTTCCCGCGGAGCAGGTCGAGGTCCTCGACCCTGGCTGAATGCTACTTGGCTTCGAGGACACGACACTTCGCTTCGGGCACCTTGTCCGCGGCGGCGACCAAGCTCCATCCGCGAAACTCGGCCATCGCCTCTCGGGTCTCCTGGTGAGGAACAACGGTGTCCACGGTTTCGACATCGCCGCTGGTGGGGCGAATGACTCCAGGCGGCGTCTCGCTACCGGCGGTGTCCACGCTGATCTCGAGCTGAACGGCTGCCCCGAGCTGGCCGACGTTCTTCACGACGCACTTCGCAGTCACGCACGGCGGTCCATGGTCCGCGCATCCGGGCGCCAAGGACGCAGGCGCACGCCATCGCGATGCGCTGCAACCTGGGGCTCATGGCGAGGCTGCTGCATGCCGCACGCTGATTCGCAGATCAGAACCCGCGTTCCCGAGCTTTCCCGAACGCTGCTAGACCCCGCGGTACCGAGGGGGTATCCCGCCCGGTCGAGGTGCCGCCAGATCGGGTCCGGGTCTTGGACCCAGGCTAGCGCTCCCATTGCTACGCTTCGGGGTCCCACTCCAACGCGTAGACGGTGTAGCCGTTGTTGAACACACTCACAGAGTAGTACTTGTCGGGGCCGTTCGTGAAGCGAAGCCTGCAGCTCTGCGTCGAGTACCGCGTCCGGGAGTTGACCCACAGCGTGTGCCGGGAGCTGAAGCGCTGGCCGACCTGCAGTCGGCTCAGGGGGGTTCCCACGGCGCTCCTTGAGAGGCGCTTTCTGGTCAGGACGAGCTCCCCGTCCTCCTCTTTCAGCCACATGAGCAGGCCTGGCTTGGGGAAGTGCTCGATGTAGGCGTTGGCCGACGCTGCGACCGACGCGCCCGAGAGATCGGCTAGCTTGCGCACTGTGTCCATGCTGACCGGGAAGTTCTCATACATGGTCTCGACAAGGGGCCGGGGCAGGATGACGGCCGCCGAGAAGGTGTTGGCCTCCCACTCCATCTGGGCTCGCGTCGCGGCGCTTAGGTCGTGCTCGTCACACACGTACAAGATATCGCGATGCCAAGGCAGCACGGCGTGACCCAACTCATGGCCTTTTGCGAACGGCTCCTTCGCCGACGGCAGCTCGGTCGAGGTCAGGATCACGCTCTCCTTCAACGACACAAGAGCAAGGACCTTCTTGGCGACGTCAGTCGTGAAACGGGCGACGTCGCCGAGTCGACCGAACCTGCTGTACCGGTCGTGGGCAAGCCCATGCAGCTTGATGAGGTCGTCGACGTCTGCGTTCCAATCCAACGCGTTGTGGCGCTGCCGGAACGCTAGCGCCTCAGCTTGGACCCGATCCCGGGTCCTGTAGTCAACCGTCATCGGATGAGTCCCTGTTCGCAAACGAGCGCACGAGTTCCTTCAAGTCCACCTTCTCGTCGTGGGTCAGTTCCCCGTCGAAGTCGGCGGCGATACCCAGTCCCGAAGGGGTGGAGTCCGCCGTGACGTGCCCGAACGCCTCAAGCAGGAACCGGAGGTCGCAGTCGTAGCAGTGTGCAAACGCCGTGAGGTCCGGCAGGGACGGTGCCTGGGCCCCGGTCTCGTAGCCGATCAGCATCTGCACCGTAAGGCCGGTTGCGGCCGACACCTCCTCCCTGCTTCGCTTGCTGTACAGTCGCAGGATCGCGAGCACGTGACCGGGAGACTCCAGGTAGCTGTCAACGATGTCCGTTGTGGACAGGCCCAGCCCGCCAGCCTGCAGGTCGAAATCGGCGTTTGAGGCACCGAACAGCCGGTTGATGTCAAATGACATGGTTCCTCCTACGCAGCTTTCAAGGGTGGGTATGACTTCAAGAACCTAGTCACGGAAGCGGCTGGCAGGTGGAAGACGGCAAGTCCCTCGCCATCGGTTGCTCCTGTTCGCCGGAAGCCGATCCGCTCGTAGAACTTCTCCGACTCTGGGGTGGAACTGAGGACTACACGTCCACCGTATCCCCGTTGCCGACTTATTTCCACCGCGACGGCGATGAGGGCCGCCCCGATTCCTCGGCGGCCCTTGCCCCGGCCGTAGTTCCAAGGGGCCGACGACACAAAGGCCACCTTCATCTCGGCACCGGTGTCGAGGAGAGCGAGCAGGCCCTCCACGCGTCCCCCCGGGCCGGTTGCCGCCAAACAGCAGTATGCTGGATGTTGGATGATCACGTCCCATGGAAAGTAGCGGTAGGAGAAGTCCCTCTCCTTCGCCTTCCGTACCAGAACCTCGGGAATCCACGTGCTGACCACGTGCGGGATCACGGACACATCAGCTGCTGCAATGGTAACGTCATCGTTGGTCGCCATCGGTCCCCCAACCTCGAAGGGATACCCACAGGCCTCCCGACGTCAAGCCCGTGTCGTCTTCATGCACGTATTGCGCTGATCGGTCAGAAACTGTCCGCCATGCTCCCGTCACAGCAGCAACGGCGACAGCGCAAGGTCTCCCAACTCGGGCAAGCCCACCCCGGACGACGAAGGCCGACCTACTCCCCGCCGGGACCGCCCCACGCGGAGTAGTCGATCCGGTCGGCCTCCGGGCCCTCAACCAACCACGAGTCCGCCGCAGGGTCGCGCTCGACCTCCTCGGCCAAGGCGACCAGCGCCAAGCGCACGTCCACGGGTCGGACACCGTCGACGCCGTCTAGGGTCAGGGTCGCGCGAACCTGACCTCCCTGCTCCACGAGGCGCAAGGTCGCGTCGAGCGTCCTATGCGGCGCGATTTGCTCCCTCGTCCAGTCCCGGCGCTCCTTGCTCGCTCGAGCAGCGTCCAAGTCGACGATCCCGTCTTCGTCGGACACGACTACTCCGGGAGAATCAGGCATACCGCGGTGGCTTCGACCCGAGTTCCGATGCTGCCACCGCTTCGGACGGCGCACCTCCAGCCATCAGGGTCGTCGCTAGACAGGTGGTTGACCGGGACGGAGAGAACGACGGTCTCCCCACCGTTTCGGGAGGCGCAGCCCCCGTACAGCAGTCGGTCCTCCCGGCTCTTGCAGACCGCCGTGACACTTCCGTCGTACTCCTCGACGACGACCTCGTACATGTCCGAGCGTTCCCACAGAGGCCCCGGCGGGCCCATAGGTCCGACCGGACCCTCGGCGCCATCCGCTCCGTCTATCCCCGCAGCGCCGGCAGGTCCGGGCTCCCCCATCTCTCCCGGTTCGCCCTTGGGTCCGGGGTCACCCTGCGGTCCGGGCTGTCCCGCGGGCCCAGCTGGCCCCGCACACCCCACGATCCCCATGAATACGAAGCACCCAGCGACAGTTCGCACACGCCCTCCTGGCTAGCCCGTCCACTGTATCACGTTGTATTACAATGTGGACTCGTGTAGGACAGAGAACGTCCGCCCACGACCCCCGCTCGCCGTAGCGTCGTCGCCATGGGCTACACCAAACTCGTCTCCACCAGGATTCCGGTCGATCTCCTGGACCGGGTGGACAGGCACCGCACGGCCGTTGAGGCTCGCGAAGGCGTCCGCGTCTCACGGACCGAAGCCATGATCGGCCTTCTCGGGTTGGCTCTCGATGCGCTGGACGCCGTTGGCGCGCCCGAGAAGCCGGGCACCGCGGCAACGGTGAGGGAGCGTCTGCGACGCAGCCGCTGACTCGGCGGGCCAATCACGCAGGAAATCCGGCCGGAGGTCCTTGACGCGCCGCGGTGCCGGGCCCATATGTCGAACATCGATAATCGAAGTTCGACATTGAGGTGCCGACCATGAAGTCCAAGTCCGCTATCTCGCCACGCCAGGCCATCCTTGAGGTCCTCATCCGCGGGGAGAACTACGGCCTGGGTATCAAGCGAGCCGTCGCTGAGCGGAGCAGCCTATCCTTGGGTGCTGGGACGCTCTACCCTGCGCTCCAGAGCCTGGAGCGACAGGGCTTGGTGACCTCTCGACTGGAGGAAGGGGGCTCTGCCCGAGGTGGCCGACCCAAGCGGTTCTACCGGTTGACCGGAGAGGGTCAAGCCGAGGCCCTGGAGTCACGTACCGAGATCATCGGCTTCTTCGGCGGGGAGGTGGAGTATGGCTGATCCTGAAGGTCCCGCTGTGAGTGACAACGGCGTCGAGAATGTGGACCCGACGAAGCTGTTGCTTGCCGTGGCGGACGCTGCGGCGCAGCGTGACCCGGAGGACGCCCTGGTGGTCTTCGAAGAGCAGACCGGTGTGGACCCGATTGCGTTCATCTACGACGCCAGTTGGGCCATCGTCGCACTCGGACTGGCGGTCGCTCTGCTGTTGCTGCCGCTCATCCTCCTCTGGCTCGCCTACCTCATGGTCCGCCGCTCGCTGAACTTGGCCCTGCCGACGCCACCGACCATGGCAGGCCCCTTCGACGCCGTCCGGGAGTACATGGGCGACTGCATGGAAGAGGCAGCGGAGGACTGCTGGACTGACGCCCAGTGGCGACGAGCCGCCTTGGCGATCCCTGGGATCTTCGCCTACTCCTGCGTGGGCGCCCTCATTTCACCGTTTCGCCGAGGATAGTGAAGGAGTTCTCATGAGCAGTCATCAACAACCCCGTCCCGGAGACATGATCAGCTACCGGTTCTCCGCAACCGCAAGGCACTACGGTATCGTAGTTGGATACGGCGAGGTCATCGACAACTCCGCAGAGCGAGGGCGGGTCGGCGCCATCTCGCTCCGCGAGTTCACATCAAAAAGCAGCTTCCGTATCGACGCCAGAGCGCCGCAGGGCCAGGCCTGGGCGATCGTCGACCGTGCAAGAGGGTTGCTGGGGCGGGCGTACTCGCTCACCGCCTACAACTGCGAGCACTTCGCGAACCACGCGTTCCACGGACGGCCGTCGAGCGGACAGGTGCGCAACGCCGGTCTGGTCATCGGAGTTCTCGCTGTAGCTGGACTGGTTGGGGGGCTTCTGGCCGCGAACAGCGGCTGGGACCCAAACATGCAGCAGTATCGAACTCGAGGGGGGCAGTTCCGCAGAGGGCCGCGGTGGCTGTGACGCCGACGTCGATCTTGCCCGCCACCGACGGGACGTCGCCCCACTCCGCGCACACGCAGCTCCGTACCACCAGCACCGGAAACATCGCTTTGCCCATCTGGACACCCGAAGACGTGGCCGTCCTCAAGGACACGAGCCTCTCCTACGCGGAAGTCGCATCCCGTGTTGGACGAACACTGAATGCGGTCCGAAACAAGGCGCACCGACTCGGTATCCAGCGCCTTGACCTTGACGCAGAGCCTGACTGGATATCGCAGGCGGAGCCCCTCTTCGGTACCATGCCCGACGCCGAAGTCGCGAAGGTCGTGGGCGTGGCGAAGATCACCATCGTCCGCTGGCGGAATCGACTGGGATACGCGGGCTACACGCGGCCGCGTCGGCGACCGGCATGGCTGGACGCTGGAGGCGAAGGCATGCTCGGAACCATGTCGGATCAGAAGGTCGCCATGGCGCTCGACGTCAACGTCGACCAGGTCGCCAAGTGGCGGAGACGACTGGAGATCCCGGCTTGGCAACAGCGCCGAAATCCAGCTCCGCCCCGAAACACTCGGCGCACCTTCGGGAACGGGGACGAGTAGACTCCGAAGCTACAACGTGTCCGCCAGCTCCGCTCGGATGCAGACCACGGCGGTGTCGGGCGTGGACCCGAACCCGCGTACATCCAGAAGCAGCAGCATGCGCTCCTTGGCATCGATCCCCAGGCAACGCCGACATCGCCCCTCCACGTCCGACCGGCAGCCACACGTTAGCACCGACGGGAATCCAATAGCCTGCCCCACCAAGTCGGTGACCTTGTCGCGCGTCACCGTCCGGATGGCCAACGAACGGACGCGCCACCTCGAAGGGCCCAGTTCCAGGCCCCAGTCGGCCACACTTCCCGCCGTCATCGCGCCCGTCGGCACCTCGTCCGGCCTGCGGATGAGCCAGCGCGGACCCCGCCGGAGCTCATCGAGCTCCTTCGTCGTCAGCTTCGCGTTCACGTCCCTCATCCCTCCGCTCGACGTCGCCACATTACAGGCGAACGGACGACGAAGCTGAGGAGGCGACGAGATGGCGTTCTATGTTGTGACCTATCCTTCGTTCGACGTCGTCGAAGAGCATGACGAGTACTCCCAGGCCCAGCGCCGAGCCGCAAAGCTGTCGACCCGCATGCGGCAGGTTTGGGCGGTCGACGAGAACCAGCTCTACGGCGCCCGGAAGCGATGCGAGGCGGTGCGACAGTCCGAGGTCGCCCAAGCCCAGCCTGCGCCGGCTCCGAAGCGACGGCGGGGGGATGAGCCTGCATGGCTCGCCAAGGCCCGGCCGCTCCTCGGGACGATGCCGGATGGCGAGCTGGCGTCGCTCGTGGGCACGTCGAAGGCAAGTGTCGTTCGGTGGCGCAAGAGGTTGGGAGCCAGCGCCTTTTATCGCGACCCAGAACCGCCGGACTGGCTCGAACAGGCCTAGCCCCTGTTCGGAACGATGTCGGACCGGCTGGTCGCCGAGGCCGTGGGAACCACTGCGGATCAAGTCGGGCTCTGGAGGCGACGGCTGGGTGTGGACGCGTTCCGGCAGCGACCGCCCGCCGGGGAGTGGCCGGACTGGCTGGACGCCGTGCGGGACCGCTTGGGACGGGAGGCTGATGCGGACATTGCGGAGCAAGTGGGGGTGTGCGGCACCACCGTGGGAGCGTGGCGCAGGAGGCTGGGGATCCCCGCGTTCCGGCCGCAGAATCGCGCTCGCGATCGCCCCTGACGTCCTGTGATCATAGGGGCATTGCGACCAACCAAGCACCGAGATCGATGCCGTCCGTGTCTGGTCTACGCGCGGCGCAGCGATCTACGTCTTCCGTTCCGATCGACCTCCCAACCGCAGACCTCGTCGAGGCCGACGATGAGGAAGAACAGGACGTCGCCCTGGAACGCGTCCGTCATGACCGAGCAACGCCACGAAGTCCGGTCGACGACGGACGGCGATGGGCTCGGTTCGGGATGGGTGTGCCAGTCGCCAAGCCAGGTCTGCACCTGTCCGCTCCGGCGCCACGCGGCATCGACGGCAGCTTGGTGAGGCAGCACGCTCCGGAAGAACCGGTGTCGTGACTGCCGGTCGCCCACCATCGGAATGGTGATGTCGTCAACTACGGCATGCGGTCCGGTTGGCAGCCATCGACCGATGAGGACGCCTCCGGACTCCGGCGCTCTACTGTCGTGCTGGGCGTGAGCGCGCAGTCGAGCCACCACACCAGCACGCAGGCGCAGGGTGCCCCCCAGCGGTCTGGTCAGGACCAGTGGCCGACCGTCCGTCATGGCCCACACGTGGGGCAGGCGGGGTGGCAGAACCGACTCGCAGCGACCACGGCGGCCCCGTCCGAGAAGTAGCGGCTCACCTGTACTCCACGCGCGTCAGCCTGGTCTCGAGCCCCTCGCCACGAACGGATCTCGGACGAGTGATCTCGTCCGAGCAGGGTCTCAAGCGCCATGTCAGTGACGCACACCGCGGTCTTCAGAGCGTCGAGACTTCCGAACGGCACGAAGCGATCCCCGCACCCGTCGAGATCAGCTTCGACCGCCTGTCCCGACGCGATCATAGCCACCTTGCACTCGGTGAACCCACCATACTCGTCGCAATGCAGGCAGTGCAGACAGCCGGGCTGGTCCGTGGTGACACGCAGGGCGGCGCCTCCCAGTCCGAGGGGCTCCACCCAGCCGTGGATCAGGGTGGCCCCCCCAGGTCGCTGCCGCCGGAGGTCCGCCGCGAAAGCCAGCTCGCTGCGTGCTGAACCGGTGGTGAGGACGATCAGATCGGCGTCGTCGAACACCGCGGGATCCTGGCGCAACGCCAACCCCACACTGAGCGCGCGCGTGTCCACCTGTACGTACGGCCAGCGGCCCTGAATGTACTCGCGCAGCGCGGTGACCTTGTCGGGGTAGTCGAGGTGAAGACCCAACGCATGCCGGAACGTGTTCGCCGGGGTCATCGTGTCCGGGTCGATCAGGCTCAGGTGGCCGACGCCTGCTCGGACGAGTTCCAGCACGACATGCGCGCCCACTGCGCCACATCCCGCGACCACGACCCTACGGCCCTGGAGCGGCAAGGCGCCTCCCCGCGGCGCCACGAAGGCACGATCCACGCGCCGACACGCGAACGGCGTCGCCGACCGTAGCCGTCCACCGTGCAGAGGATGTCGAGGGCCTTTCCGCGTGATCCGCATGCCGACCATCGTCCTGTCGCCCGACGGTCGCGACACGCCGAAGACGAGGACATCCCTCCCTTCGAGCTTCCGCTCAACCTGCGCACGGACGTCGTTGTCCGCCGCTTCGTAGAGCCTTTGACACAGCTCCCATGCCGAGCTGCCCATGCTTGGCAGAGGCGGCCGTGCTTCCCAGTTGAGTGGCACGTAGAGCCCGCGGGCGTGTCCGGACGGGTGGCGGTCGTATCGGTCAAGCGTGCTGGGCATGCCGTCCGGAAGCGCCCTTCGCGGGTCGTAGCTGATGCTCTGGACTTTACCGTCCGGTTCGAAAGTGGTCGTGATGACGTGTTCGACGATGTCAACCCAGAAGGACGTGTACTCGTCGTACAGGTCTCGTTCCTGCTCCGAACGAGGGACTTCGAGTATCGCTTCGGCTCTGGCGACCAGCTCGTCCAGGACGTCTTGCGGCCTACTGGTATCGAGGAGGACGTGATCACGATGGGCGAGACAGATGTGGCCGCGCCACGAGACATGCGCCGTGGCATGCCGTGGCGGCTCGACCAGGCGAACCTCAGGCAGCGCTTCTGGGTACACGCTTGGCCACTCGACGATGGCCGCCGCTGCATCTCCTCCTACCCTCAGGGTGACATCGCGGGCCCATCCCGCGGCCGTCTCGCGCCAGTTCGGACCAGGTGGTCTCCAATTGCTCATGCAGAGCTGCTCGAAGAGAGCACGGCCTTGCCCGCCTTCTTTCCCGCCGCCCCGGGGTCGGGGATCGGGAAGTCGTCTCCAAACACGCCCTTGAGGATCTCACACGCGGTGACGGGGTCCTCCTCCTGTGCGGCGTCTCGCAGCGCCCGAGCAAGGACTTCGAGTTTCGCCTGCATCCCCTCCATCTGACGATCCGACATCCGCTGGAACGGGTCGTCATAGGGGGGCACGGGGAGTGGCACCTCCAGCCGCCGCCCGAAGTGGTGAAGCATGCTGTTCACCAGGTTGGCTGCCGCCGCGAGGTCGTCGTCGGCTCCGCTCCAGTCCTTCGACGCCGAGAACCAACGGTGAGCACAGGAGGTGATCGCGATGCCGCGAGGAGCCGCCTCCCCCGAAGACGAGAAGTTGTAGTCCTTCCATCGCTTCAGATACCGGTTCACGCGCCGGAACTGGGCGAGTTCGTCGCCCTCCCGTCCCTGCTTCAGCTCGTTGAGGAGCGCCATGGGGTCGGCGGGGTACCACTCGCGTTTGTCGTCGGAGGAGCCGGAGTAACCCTTCGCCAGGTACGTCTGTCCATCGCGGTTGGCATCGCCCGACGAGTAGACAGCCAGGTCGAGGTGGTAGGCCAACTCGCCCCCCTCCTGGTACTCGACGCGCACGCACGGGCGCATCATTTGCGCCCCACGGACGGTGTGGTCCTGCAGTGCCTCCAGCACCCACTCCTTGACCTGCACAGGATCGGGATGATCCTCGACCGACAGGTTGAAGATCACGGCGACGTCGATGTCGTAGTCGTTGTCGCCGAGGGGCTTGATCCCCGTGCGCATGGCGTAGCTCCCCTGGTTTCGCGGTGCGAACGTCGGAGCCGACGCGCCAAATCGCTCGGCCAATTTTGAGCGCAGCTTCTGGACGACCGCGTCTCGGCGCTCCCGGAGTTTGCTGTTCTCTTCGCCGTGGAAGTCGAACGAGATCGCCGAGTCGAACTTGACGAACTGCTTCTGAATCAGGTCTCGGTATGCCATCAGGCCTCCTCAGCGTCCCTTGGCGCGAGGCCCGCGATGTGTGATCACGTCACAGATCGAGCGCGTTGGGCCAAGCGGGAGCGGAGGTTCCATGGCCCACACACCCGACTGGCTGCTCCTGACGCACACGCACCCTCATTTCGTTGACCCGCCGGAGCGGGCGTCGATCCAGAACGCCCTCCCGTCCGATGCATTCGACCCCGAGGTCCACATCGACGTCGTGAACTTCGTCGATGACGAACCCATCACGGACCTCGACAGGGTGGACTGGGCGGGCATGCAACGACGCCAGGCCCAGCAGCTGGAGCGGCACCGGGCGACGCTCGACCGTTTTCGCAGGCACAAAGTGGCCTATTTCGGGGGAACCCTGATTCCGCTCGCGCTGGACCTTGGCTACCGCATCGGGACCTGGCGACCGGTCGAGACCTTCCAACACCACCACCGCCTGCACACGTGGCAGTGGCAGCAGAGCTCCCGTCTCGATCACGTAGTGGTGGAGGGCACGCCGACCTCGTCAGACAGCACGCCGGGTGATGTGGTCCTCACCGTCTCGACTACAAACCGCGTCCCACCGGAGCTGGTACGGGGCAAGGTTCCGGATGCGCTCGACTACGTGCACGTGTCGGCCCACCCTCTCGACCGCGATGTGCTACAGACCCGCGAAGATCTTGAGCGCGTCGTGACAGCAGTGGACGATGCCGTAGCTACGATTCTCCAGCATCGACCGAGATGTCGCCGCTTGCATCTGTTCCTGGCGGGGCCGGTAGGGTTGGCCTTCCGCATCGGGGCGACCTTACCCACCTACGTCCCAGCGGTGCAGACCTACCAGTTCGACCCCGGCGGACCGCGGTACGTACCAGCGCTCACGCTCGCCCAGGCGGAACGGGCTCATGTCGTCGCCCCCGTCACGCTGAAGGTACTGATGATCGCCGCGGCGCCCCGAAACCAGACGCCACTCCAGATCGGCAGGGAGCACGACGAGCTTCGTCGCCGCCTTGCCGCAGCCGATGGAGGCGCGGAGATCCTGTCACGACTGGCCATCGACCCCAAGGACCTGATGGAGCTGCTCGATAGCGAGCGGCCAGCCATTCTCCACTTCAGCGGACACGGAGACACCGCCGGCGACCTGATGGGGCAGGATGCCAAGAACGCCGCAGCTCACATGACGCCGGAGTTCGTTGTCGAGGCGCTCCGCCTCGCCGGTTCGGACGGCCGACCTGGCGTCCGTGTGGCGGTCTTGAACGCCTGCCACTCCGCAAACCTCGCTCGTCAGCTCGTGGATGACGGTGTCGTAGGGCACGCCATCGGCATGGAGGGCCCAATCCACGACGACGCGGCTATCCTGTTCGCAAGCGGCTTCTACCGAAGTCTCGGGCAGGGAGACTCGGTCGGGAGGGCGTTCCGCTCGGGGAGGGTCCAGGTCCTGTCGGACTACGCGGTGAAGCGACACGCCGACCGCATCCGGCTGTTCCCGGGGGATTGACCCACGCCCGATCAAGTCGTACGGATGAGACAGATCGGAGGCTCGTTGGATCCCTATGACTCCCAGCGTGGCCCTGCCCCCGACGACCTCCCGAAGTGCTTCGGCGACTGGCACCGAGGGCCACCTCTCGGGACGGGGGTGACCGGGACGGTGTGGCTCGTGGCCCACCAGTCGACTGGAAGACAGGGCGCGCTCAAGGTCCTTCGACGCGGTCAGGTCGAGCGGGCCCGCCTTGAGTTGGTCGCCCTCCGTACGGTCGACGTTCCTGGGGTGGCTCGGTGGCTGGACAGCGGAATCGAGCACGGTCATCTGTGGGTTGTGATGGAGCTCGCGCCTGGGAGTCCATTCCCGGGCCGGCCGAGTCCCCTCGCCTGGCCGGAGCTGCGCCCCATCGTCGTCCGACTCTTGCGCGTGCTCGCAGCGCTGCATGAGCAGGGGCTGTTCCACCTCGACCTCAAGCCCGACAACATCCTAGTCGACGGCGATGAAGTCACCGTGGTCGACTTCGGGCTCGCCAGCGGTCCAGCGGTGGGAGCGGCCCGCTCTGGGGCGAGGCTGGACGCAGGCACGCCGGGGTATGTCGCGCCTGAACAGGTTGAGGGCCGCCGCGTAGACGCCCGCAGCGACCTGTACGCCGCGGGAGTCACGATCAGAAACGCGCTCACGGGGAGGCTTGATGCTCCCTGGCCCGCACTTGCGGATGCGACCCCGCTTGAAGTGGACGTGCTCAGACGGATGACCGCACAGGAACCAGACGAACGTCCGGGGTCCGCAGACGACGTGCTGAACGCCTTGGATGACGCGCAGGTGGCGGCGCTGCCGGAGATCGCAGAACCGGAGGTGATCCTGCACGGACCCACGGACATCGGGGAGGCGCTGCAGCGTCCAGGCACATCCCCCGCGGAGCTCCTGAAGCGTTGGATTCGCCGCGGGCTGTTGATCGTGGAGGACGGCCGGGCCCGAAGGACGGTACGAGGGCGGGAGAGGATCGGATGCGAGCCGCCCCTGCCAGCCGCATCCGGCTTGAACGGAGCGAGGCTTCTACTCGAACGCGGCCGGCTGGTGGAGGCAATCCGAGGACTGGACGCCGTGCTCGCCACAGCGCGCTGGGATCGCTGGCTCGGAGATGCGGTCGACGGACCTGCCGAGGTCGATGCGCTGCACCTGTGGTTGCGAGCCGCGCTCGATGCCGAGCGGCCACACGCGATTGACCAGGTCTGGGTCGCGGCGACGCGCACTCCGGCTGCATCCGACCGGTTTCTGCGTCTGGTCGAGGCGGCCCGGATGGTCGCCGACCGGAGCCTTGCGGCCGCTCGCGCCGTCCTGCTCGGTCTCGGACCTATGGACGCCGTCGACCTTGAGGGTCTCCGCCTTCGCCTGCTGGTCCAGGCAAAGGCCGATCGCGGCGTGCCCGAGCGAGAAGAAGTGCTGGATCACGCGCGGCGTTGGGCGGAACGTTTCGATTTCCGTCTCGTACACACCATCGACGGCTGGATCGGACACCTACGCTACGCGGAGGGACGATACGCCGATGCCGCCCGGCTCCACGAGCGCGCAGCGACCGGTGCCACAGGTGTTCACGCGGCGTCCGCGACGTTGAACGCCGCATCGGCCTGGATGGAGGCTGACTACTGTGACCGGGCGGTCGAGCGTGCCCGCGCGGGTATCGACCTGGCTTGCTTCATCAGGCATCCGGCACTCGAGGCTCGCGGGTGGTGGCTGCTCCGTCACGCGCAGTGCCGACTCGGCGAGCGTCTCGTCGTGCGGTCCGACCTCGTGGAAGCGGCGACCCTACTCGAGGACTCCCCGGTGTGGAGCGGGCTGGTCCTTCTCGGGGAGGCGATCATCGCGAACAACACGGCGGACCCGCGCATGGTGGACATCGCCGAGGTCGCGCTCCGGCGGGGGCACCAGTCTGGAGTGCCCGCCATCGTGCTGCTGTCTCGTACGTTGCTCTGCGTAGCCCATCGGGATCGTAGGGAGGCGGCCGACCTTCTGACGAGCCTCTCCAAGGCTCCGAGAGACGTGGCCTGGCAGATCGCGGGGGCTCTCGGTGCGGCCGACCTCGCGAGCCCGGTGCAGGTGTTGCCTCTACTGACCTTGGCGTCCGACCCGGACCGCCCTCGTGAGCTCGGCGCCCCCGCGTACTTTCTACGACGAATCACAGTCGATGCCGCTGGTGCCAAGGAGGGATGAACCCTCGCTCTGGAGAGCACCGTGAATCTGCGTCAGATCGACCCTGGAACCTACTCTGTGTTCATTACCGACTCGAACGGCAACCCGACCCAGGTCGGCTGGTGCTACGTCGAGGGCAGCGGAAACAACACCGTCGAACACTACGTCCTCGACAACGGCTACTCGGCACCGACGAACGGCGAGCAGCTCCGAGTGGAGCACGCCAGCACCTCGTACAGCTCGCTGAGCGAGTTCATGACGGCGATGGCTGCCAACGAGACGCCGCAGGCACCCCTGACCTACATCCAGTCGGAGTGCACCCGGTCCGTCGGATTGCCCTAGAACGCCCGTCAACCCAGGCCGAGGTCCTGCAGTTGGGCGCCGATCCACCGTCGCGCGCGGTTGATGTACTCGCGACGCACGGCGAACGCGCGAGCTACGCCAGCATCGGAGCCGCCCTCGTACAGCCGGGCCTGCAGCGCCTCGGCCAGCGCTGGCGCGTTGGAACCGCCGAACCGCTCCGAGGCCTCGATGATAAGCCCATCGACAAGCTGGGCGGTCTGCAGGCCCGCGGCGTGGTTCTCGGGCGTTGGGAGCGGCGTCGCCGAGTCGTCCGCGAACACACCGGCCGCGGCCGCGCGCGTCTCGGCACGACGCCAATGTCCGCGAAGGAAGCGCCAGGCGATGGTAGTCAGCAGCTTCAGCGCGGCATCGACGCCGCCTGCCGACCAGCGTTCGAGGATCGGGTCTGGATTGGTGCAGGCCACGACGAGGGCGTGTTGAACAGCATCCTCGATATGGCCCGAGCACGTCGTCGGGAAGTGACGCCTCAAGCGGAACTGGAGCTCGGGCGTGGAACGAGCGAGGTCGTCGAGGACGACGTGCGGCACAGCGGGCATGGGGACCTCCTGCTGCCGGAAGAGCACGCACCGTGCCAGCGGCCAACAACGGTTCTCCTTGGCTTTTGCGCAGTTGGTGGCGAACAGGCCGTCCTTCTGGCACGGTGGACCGTCCACGGGAGACGGCGATGCCTGAACTGAGCCTGTCCGACGTCATCGACCACGTTCGTGCCGAGCGCGGTTTCGACGCGAGCGTCACCACCCTCGCGCAGGAGGTCGCGACATTCTTCGAGCCTGCCCCGCTTCGAGCGTCAGCCCTTTTGAGTCGAGACGCGGGCGCCACGGCGGTGACCGCGATCCCCCTAACGGACACGGTGCCGCATTCGACGGGTTCCTCGTCCTCGTTCTGGCGGGCGAGCCCGAGCGGCGTTCCGTGCCTCATCGACGTCGAGCAGCCCCAAGCGGACTCGGTGACGTCGCCCCACACCCGAGAGCAGCTGCGAGCCCTGCGCGTGTCTCACTTGGTGGTCTGCCCAATCTCCCGAGGACGCGTCGACCCCGATGTCGTGCTGTCCTTCGCCTTCGACAGGCTCCCCAAGAAGTGGCGAGAAGGCTGTCGGGTCGCGCAGCTCGCGGGCCCCTGGGTGGACCGAGCGACGGCAACGCGCACCGTCCGCGCTCGCCGACAACACGACCCCTTGCTTCCCGTCGCCGGTGCGACCATGCAGCGCACCCTAGAGGTCTTGGAGGCCTTCGCCACGCTCGACGACGTCCTCCTGCTGCGCGGCGAGACCGGAGTGGGAAAGACCCGCCTCGCCGAGTGGGCGCATGAACGCTCCAACCGTGCCGGTCGTCCTTTCGTTACCGCCGACCTCCAAGGGCTCACCTCCGTCATGCAGGCGGCACGCCTGTTCGGCGCGCGGCGGGGAGCTTGGACCGACTCGAAGGAGGACATGCCTGGGCTGGTCGAGGACGCCGAAGGCGGGACCCTGTTCATCGACGAGATCGACAAGCTCGACCTGCAAGCGCAGAGCCAGCTCCTCAGCCTCCTCGATCGCCGACGGTATACGCGAGTCGGCGAGTCGAAGCCGCGGACCGCGGACATCCGGATCATGGTCGGCACCAACGCAGACCTGCAGGACCGATGCCGACAAGGGGGCTTCCTAGAGGATCTTCGCTTTCGCGTCGAGGTGCTGCCCGTGCTCATCCCGCCTCTTCGCGAACGCCGAGAAGACCTCGCGGGATGGGCAGCAGTCTTCCTTGAGTCGGCGGCTCGTGGACCTGCGGGCCTCGAGCCGTCAGCAGAAGCGGCATTGTGGGCCCATCGTTGGCCGGGCAACCTGCGCGAGCTGCGGTCGGTGGTCCAGCGAGCGTTCGCCCGGGCGAAGCAGCGGGGCGGCGACCTCCTGCTAAGTCGCGAGGACATCACCTGGGGGATCAATACTGGGGCAACCCGGGCGTCACCCGGCGAGGAGGCGGTCCTGGTGGCGGTCGACCGTCTCGCGGATCACGCCCAATTGGTCCGGGCGTCTCCTGGTCTCGTCGGTCGTGGGGTCGAAGGCTTGGTGCTGTGCGAGTTGGTCCGACGCGTAGGGAAACGGGAGGCCGTCGGGCGGGTCGGTCGCGAGGCGTCGCTTCGGGGAGACAACCACCACAAGATCGTCAGATCAGCGGAGGTCGACGGGGAGGAGCTGATTGGCTGGATTCGAGACAGAGCGTCGTCATCCGCGTGAAGTGAACTGATCGACGTGACCCCTATTGGGGGAGGGGGTGCAGCTGTTCGACCCACCACCGTCGAGCCGGGTGGGAGGGTCCGCCCGAGGTCATTCGGCCACTCCCCCGAGAACACCCCGAACACCGCCAAGTCAGGCCGAAGCGCGGCCTACGTGGAAGTCGGGGCTCCCTTCGACGACGACTGGAGTTGATCCGTCTTCGTGGACACCGCCAAACGTTCGGAGCAGGATGCCCCATGCCACGAAAGACCTACACCGATGAGTTCCGCCGTCACCTCGTTGCTCTCGTCCTCGAGGGCCGCACACCGGAGCAGCTCGCTCGCGAGTACGAGCCTGCGGCCAAGACCATCCGGGACTGGGTTCGCGACGCCAAGGCCAGCGAGCTGCCGGAGGAGGACAAGGACAAGCGCCTCCGAGAGCTCGAAGCCGAGGTTGCCAGGCTCCGAGAAGAGAGGGATATCCTAAAAAAGCCGCGGCCTGGTTCGCTGCGGAGAGCGTGTCGACGCCCAAGCGGGGTTCGCGTTCATGAAGGCGCACCAGGCCGAACACTCCGTCTCGCTGATGTGCCAGGTTCTCGGTCTGTCTCGCAGCGGCTTCTGCGCGTGGCTCGGTCGCGGTCCGAGCGATCGACAGCGCACCGACGAGCGACTGACGTCCGAGCTCAGGCGGCTGCACCTGGAGTCTCGCGGCATCTATGGTGCGCCGAGGCTGCACGCCCAGCTCGGTCAGGGGGGCACGCAGGTGAGTCGCAAGCGCGTGGCGAGACTCATGCGCGAAGCTGGCATCTGCGGCGTGACACGGCGGAAGCGATGGCGGACGACCAAGCGCGACCCGAACCAGCGGCCGGCGCCGGACCCTGTCGAGCGGGACTTCACCGCCTCCGGCCCGAATCAGCTCTGGGTCGCCGACATCACCCACATCCCGAGCGGTGCCCTGTACCTGGCCGTCGTTGTCGACGTCTGGAGCCGCAAGGTCGTTGGCTGGGCCACGGCCCAGGACATGCCGGCCGAGCTCGTCGTAAGCGCGCTGGAGATGGCTGTGGCGCGCCGTCGGCCCAAGGCGGGGGTGATCCACCACTCCGACCAAGGCAGCCAGTACACGAGCGTGAAGTTCAAGCAGCGATGTGAGCAGCTGGGCGTGCGTGTCTCGATGGGCTCCGTCGGTGACTGCTACGACAATGCGATGGCCGAGAGCTTCTTCGCCACGCTGGAAGCCGAGCTCCTCGACATCGTCGCCAAGTTTGCCGGCCCCGACGACGCGGACCGGCAAGTCTTCGCGTTCATTGAGGGCTTCTACAACACGAGGCGGCTGCACGGACGCCTGGATCATCGCTCGCCGACGCGATTCGAGGCCGAGGAGTTTTCGTCAGCCATCCACAACAATCCCCAGCTTGCCAGTCTCCCCCCAGACCCCCCTCGTCCCTCCCCGATCGGGAGCAAAGGGTCGTGACTTCAGCGTGCTACTACTACCCACCCAGGTGTCCACCAAAACGGATCAGGCTCAGACCACCACGATGGGCTTGGTGAGCTCGCCGCGGAGCACCTTCCGGGCCGTCGGGTTGGCCAGGACGAGGCCCGCCACCGACGAATCCGCGGGAACCAGCTCCTTGGTGCTGCTCGGACCCTTCGCGACCGTCCGGCGCGCGCGGACACCGGAGAGGCTGCCTCCTGGCCCGTAGAGCGGCACGAGGAGCTCGTGTGTACCTCGCCATGGGCGGGCCCAGCGCGGCAGCACCCCGGTGGACGGGAGCACGCGGGCGAGGTCTTCCCCGTCGACCGCCGCCGGGTCGAGCCCGCGCCCGCGGAGCCACGCGCGGAGTATCCACTCACCGCAGCCTCAAGCCTCCACGAACTCACCAGGTGACAAGGGAGTGATGTCACCGGCCTCGACCGCGAGGCGCCAGTTCAGCGGGGTCAGCTCGTGCACCCACTTCGACGGATAGTCCGGCAGTCTGCGGAACACGTCGTACAGGTACACCAGCGGGTCGACCGCCTGCAGGAGGCAGCTGCCTATCAGCGCGAACCAGCCCGCTGCGGCCTCAGCGCCTCCCTCCGATCGGGAGAACAGCCAGTTCTTCCGACCGCCGTCCGCCACGAGGGAGCCGGCGAAGTCGAGGCCCTCGAGGAGATCCAGACAGCACGGTGCTCCCGATTGGAAACCCGCTCCGCTTCATGCGGGCCGCCTGCTGGTTCAGTGGGAGATGGTCGCCGATGACCTGCGCGAGGAGCCCGTCGTCGCACATGGAGCGCGGAAGGAGGAAGGGCTCGGGCGCCGTCCAGACGCCGTCGCTCGGGCAGCTCGGACAGGCACACTGGTGCTGATGCGTCTCCAGCACCTCGTAGTGACCGGGCACCCAGCACAGACGGTGGGTGATCCTGGGCTCGACGGGCTCGCGCTGACCACCACAGTTCCCGCAAGCCGACGGGGTGAGTGGAGCGTGAACGATGCGCTTGGGGAGGTCGAGCTCGGAGAGGTCTCGTCGGCCCTTTCGCTTGTGCTTCGCCGACTTTCGCTTGTCTCCGGTCGGCCGGTCCTCGTCGGCTCGCTGGACGGTGGCGTCACGCGGGGGAAGCTCGACCGGACTGTCGGCGAACAGCTGGACCTGCTGCTCGGATGCGATGAAGCGCTCGGCCTTGGCGAGCTCCTGCTTCTTCTCCAGGAACTCGAAGTGCTTGGTGAGACGCTCGATCTCGGCAACCAGAACGTCCATCTTGGCGGAGGTGTCTGCCTGTGCCGCCAGGAGCGCATCGATCCGCGCGTCCTTCTGACGATTCAACTCCCGAAGACGGGTGTTTTCATCTAGGATTTCAGCCATTCCGGACATGCTGTTTGTCAACGCGAATCGGGAGCGCTGTCCTGCTGATTCTTCGGATTCCAGCGACTCAGTCGGCGAGCCTTGGACAGGTCGATACCCTCCAGCAGAGCTGCGATCTCGGCCGGCGTCATCGTCGCGCGATCTGCCTGCATCTCGGGCCACCGGAAGCGTCCCCGCTCGAGCTTCTTGTAGACCATCGAGAAGCCGCCGAACGTCCAGACCAGGGCTTTGATCGCGTTTCCGCGGCGATTTCGGAAAAGGAACAGGGTGCCGTCGAGCGGTTCCTCGGCGAGGCGCTGTTCACAGAGGGCAGCGAGGCCGTCGATCTGCTTGCGGAAGTCGACAGGGTCGCGAGCGACGAGGATGCGCGGGGGTGTCGGGATCAGCACAGGGCGTCCACGACGTCGCGAAGGAGGTCGAGGTCGGTGTCGTGGTCGACCTCGATGACGACGTCTCCCCGTAGCTCGACGCGGACGGTCCCGCGCGGCGGCGAGACCTCGACCTCGACCTCGACCAACTCTACGAACCGGGTCGCCGCCCGTTCGGCCGGACGTCGCTTGAGCCTCCACTTCCACCAGGCGAGGGTGTTCGGGTTGACCCCGACCTTCGCCGCGAACTCGCGTCGGGTCAGGTTGGATCGGTCGGCCTGGTCGATGAGGGCCGCCCATCGGCGGGCTGTCGGCGAGTGCATGACACCTCCGCCGTCCTTGTCACGCGGCGGTGGTCATGGGGCTGGGAACGGCGGTGAGTGGATACCGCGCGGAGCGGCTTGCGGGCGGAGGCGGCGCGACCCGCGGCGCCCCACACCTCGGTGACCGTGGATGCAGGGATGGACGCCTTGGGCTTGGGCGTGGGCTTCGTCGGCGTGGCACCGCCAGACCGCGTCTTCGGGTCGCGGGCCCAGCGCATGGCGTCGGCGAGCTCGTCGGCGTCGAGGTCCCGGAAGGGCTTGCCATGCTGGACCCAGGCATAGAGATCCCGGTTTCGACCTCCCTCTTCGCAGCGGTGGCACTTCCACCGGAGGCGGGTGGAGCGTTTGTCGACGAAGATCTTGGCGGAGCCGTGCCCCGTGTGGGCGCAGGCTGGGCACGAGGCGAGGTGGTCGTGAGTGTCGAGGTCGAGCCCGAGCGCGACGGCGTTGTCCCGAAGGCTGAAGCGAGGCGGGGTGTGGACCATGGTGTTCTCTCGGTGACGGGCGCCCAGCGTGATGGTGGGTTTCACGGGGCGCTACCGGAGGGGGTCTTTCATTCCGGGCGGAACCAGGTCAAGGGGATGTCAAAACGGAGAACACAACACCAAGGACGCTGCAGGACCACAGCGCTCGCCGCTTGGTAGAGTTCACGCCGCGATCATGGCGGCTGGCTCGATAGAGTCACCCGGTCGGTCGGCGGCGGCTACGACCGTTGCCCTACTAGTGGATCGGTGCTGTTGCCGCCCACGCCTTGGACGTGAACCGGGCGCCACCCCAGGGTAATCGTGCCCTCAGCGTTGAAGAAGCTCCGCCTGATAGCGCGTCTTCAGCCTGTCCAGTTCGGCATCCGGGTCGCCGTCGAGCCAGGACAAGGCCATGTCCCCTACTCGTAGGAACTCGGCACCAACACCCTCCAATGCGTCCGCCCAACGGCATACACGACTCCGGTCAACCGGCTGTTGAGCAATGGACGCCAGGCCCGACGCCGTCGCCGAGAGGAAGGCTCGAAGCTCCCTCGCAGTCGCAACTCCACGGTGGGGGGGCGTCGTCGCTCCGGTTCGGTGGGTGAAGACGCCGCCGCTGGGAACCGAGGTCCAGAGCTGATGCCGCTCACCCCCGACGACCGCGACAACAGCTTCAGTCAGTTGAACAAGTGCGCCCCGGATGAGCGCGATATCCGTGTTGGCGGAACACGCGCGACGGAGATCCACCAAGCCAAGGTGGAGATCCCAAACGCACTGCTCCAGGCGTGTAGTCTGCATCATTTGAACCCCACATCCTTGATCGGTATTCCCTGACTCCCAGGGCGGACCTCGATTGGCGGTGTTGCTCCTTCCTTAACACCTTCAACAACACTATCGAACCGCCTGGCCGACCCTGGTGAGGTTGAGTATTCAATTGCGTCCTTGTGCGGCGAACGCAGATCTCGAATAGGAATGTCACGCTCCTCAAGGATGTTACCTTGGGCGTCTCTTACGATTGCTGGGTGCGTAGCGTCCTCTCCGTGCACCAGTTCCGTAGCCTTCGCACGCCTCACCCCGTCGTCAACCTCGTAGGTCCTCGAAGTTCCGGCCGCACTGTGATCTGTTCCAAGGGTCTCGGTTTTTTCCCCTGGAGTGGTACCACCACTGCTTGACTTGGACCCACCGGTGCTGCCCGTGTTTGCTCCCGAATTCCCGTTTCCGCCGCCACCGCCACCCGCAGTGCTCCCGGAGCCACTCGGCCCGGGATTGCTCCCTCCGCCGGAGGAGCCATGCGGGCCACCGCCACCGCCACCGTAGCTCCGTGTGGCGAGTCCGGAGAGGCCTCGACTGGCCGTCTGTCCACCGTGCGCGATTAGGATCACACCACCGACCACAGCGACGACACCACCGGCCAACGCACCCACTATCGCCCCGCCGCCGGCGCCTCCGATCACCCCGGCCGCCGTTCCGGGTCCTGGCGCGGCGGCGGTGCCTCCTGCGCCGCCCGCGATGCCCCCGCCACCGCCACCGATTGTCGCACCGGTAGCCATGAAAGCTGGAGTGGAAGCGATGAGGTCAGCGCCGCCGACCATCTCTGCCCCGCCCGTTACTACGGAGGCGAGGTCGCCCACCGCCCTCCCTCGCTGGAACGACACGCTCTTGATCTTGTCCAGGGCGGGATCGTTTGTTCCGACCGGGAGGTTGTTGGACGACCACTGCCCGACGACGCCAAGCCCAAACTTCGCCGTTTCTTTGACGGCGCCCTGGACTGGCGCCGGAACCCACGTCGAGATCGTCTGGTTTGCCCACTGGCCCCACGTCCGGCCGAACCCGGAACGGTCCAACCAGCCAACCGGCCTCCCCCCTACATACGCGTACCGCCCAACCCCATCCACCAATCCCGCCGGATCACTACTGCACCACCGCCCCAACCATCCCGCATAGTACCGCGCCGAGTGGTAGTGCAGGCCCGTCTCCTCGTCCTTCTCCTTCCCGATATACCGATACCGCTTCCGGCTAACCTGGATCGCCGACTTCTCGGCCCACCAGCTCGTCGAACCGTACGGATAGTACTCCTCGTAGCTGATCAGATTGCCACTCGGGTCCAGTTCCAGACAGGCGCTACCTAGCTGATTGCCGTACTGAAACCGCGTCCGGGAGACGATGCCCCCCGACGGCGTTCCAGCGCTTTCCAGGGTGAGCGTCTCCACCATCGCCACGCGCTTCTCGCCGTCCAAGACATGCAGGGTCTCCCTACGATCCTGGAGCACACCGCTACCGTTAAACGTGCGCCAGAGCTCCCAGGAGCCGAGGTAGATCCGCTCCTCGACCAACGAGCCTTTGTCCCAGACCTTGCGAACCCGCTCCCGTGTAGGGTCGTACTGGTACGCGGCAGACGTGCTCGAGGCCATGGAAACGCTCGACAGCTGGTCACGGAAGTCGCGGACCATCGGGTCTGACGTTCCAGTCGTTGTGAAGTTGAGGTGGGGCATCTCCGTCATGGCGCCGCGCACGTTGTGGTTGTACGTGACGTCGGACCCACCGAGGGGATTGGTGGTCGAAGCGAGACGGTTACTGCCACCGTCGTAGGTGTAGTCCCGGGTCCAATTACCCGACCCACCGCCGGCAAGGTGCTTCATCTGGGTGATGTTGCCGACCCCGTCGTACTGGTAGCGGCGCTCGTACGGGCGCATCACCTCTGCGTTTGGGAATCCGGTGGCTATGGTCGGGTCGTCCTGGATGTGCATGGACGTGCCACCCGTCTTCTCACGGCCCTGCACGTTTGTCAGGCGATAAATTGCGTCGTAGGTGAACTTCTGCGTGGGCGATGCCGGAGTGTTCGAGAAATAGATGGTCTGCTGCGCGGCATCCTGCAGCTCGACGATGTTGCCGACGGCATCGTAGGTGTAGGTCAGGTCCTGGTGGATGACGCTACCGGAGGTGTTCGTCGTCTTGAGCCGAACCAGACGAAACGTGAGGGGGTCGTAGGTATACGCCGTCTTCGTGCCGTTGGCGTACTCGATCCGTGTCCGACGACCCTTCTCGTCGTAGTCGATGTTGTCGACGAAGTCGGTGTCCGAGCCCGCCGCACGAACGTCGACCTTGACGGTATGCAGCAGCCCCGCGGTGTTGTAGGCGTACTTCTTGATCGATGCATCGGGGGTGGTCTCGGTGACCAGTCGGCCCAATGCATCAAAGGTGGAAGCAACCGTGAACGTGGTGGACTCAAGGGTAGGTGCCGTGCCGTCCCAGTCCACCGCACCGCCCACCTGTGCTCGGGCAATGACCTCCCGGGTGACGCTGGCAGGGCTGCCCTTGAACTCGTAGCTGTCGACGGTGACGCGACCAGCCCCGTCCGAGACCCGCCACACTCTGCCCTTGTGGTACTGACCGGCGCCGCTGGGCGCTCCACCGGCTTCCCCGTACTCGAGCTTCTCGTGGGTGCGGGTCGCGGTCACGCCGGCGCCCTCCTGGACCTTCAGTGCGGTCGGTCTGCGAAGCTCATCATACTCCGAGTGCACACAGACCGGCCCCTCACGCCAGACCCGGATCGGTTGGCCATCGACCGCGACATGCGCCCAGGTCACACCCGCGTCGGCCGAGGTCGACCGCATCGGGCGGCCGATCATGTCGTACTGCTCCTCCTGGTCGTTGTAGGCCGACGTGGCCGAACGCCCCTTCTCTCCCTGGACCGCCAACACGAACCCCTGGAGGCTGACTGCCAGGGTCGTCTGGTACGTCGTACCGCTGCCCAGGTCCTCGATGGACACGATCGCGCGCCCGAGCGCGTCCATGTGGGTGATGCCAGGGGTCTCCTTGTGCGCGAGCGAGAGGGTCGCCGCGCGCTGATTCTCGGTCGAGGGCGTCGGTGTCGCAGTCGCCTTCCGCGCGTTGTGCCAGTCGCTGTCTTCGACGTTGTCCGCCCCATCCCAGGCCTCGGAGCGCCACGGGTCGAAGAACGCCGTGCTGAACGTGCCGTCCGGCAGGTCGACTCGGATGTTGCGGCCCAACGGATCGTAGGTCAGGACCGGGGTCACCCCCCACTCGACCAGGTTGTCGTCGTCCTCGTACTCGTACGTGTCCGAGAAGAACGGCTCGAACTGCTTGATCGGGTTGCCCTTGTTGTCGACGATGGTGCGGCCGGTTCCGATCCAACGCGGATCAGCGTGCGCGTAGAGGAGCTCGCCCGTGGTGCCATCAAAGACGAGGTTGCCGCTCCCATCGCGCTCGGGGGCATCGCCGGGCTCGGCCTGGACCTTCGTCATGACCACGCCGCCGCCGCCGTCACTGTAGGCGTACTGCTCCTGGAACCCGGCGACGCCGTGGACCTTGCGTTGCTCGACCTTCACGCGGTTGGGCACGCCGGTCGTGTAGTAGCGGTCGACCTCGTAGGTGAACTGCGCCGTGGGGGCGGACAGGGTGTCGCCCTCGGAGGCTGTTCCCAACACCGCCATCGCCGTGACACGGCCCAATGCGTCAAACGCTGCCTGCTGCTTGGCGCCATTGGGGTCTTTGACCTCCCAGGGAGCGAGCACCCGGTAGTCGTGCTGTGCTTCCACCACGTTCGCGTTCGTCGTCAACGCGTCGGTGATGGAGCTGACGAACACGCCATAGCTGTCGTAGGTGACGCTCGTGGTGTTGCCGAACGGGTCGGTGTGGTCGTCGGGCATGTAGAACTGCCCGGACAGGAGCGCGGTGACACCCGATCGACGCCACCAATCGGTGTTGCCGGTGAACGGCTGCACGTAGCCTGCCGTCTCGAGGTCGTTCCCGCTGCCGCTCGTCGTCGGCGCCGCGTAGCCCGTTCCAAGGGTCGACCCGATGCTCCCCCACGGACCGCTGCCGCCCACCAAGCCGGCCGTATAGACCTGCTGGTATTGCTCATAGGGAAGCGCTCGCGACTCCATCTCACCGTAGGCATCTGGGCCGCTCAGGTCGTCCTTCCAGTAGAGCGTCCGGGTCCGGGCGAGGCGACGCTTCTGGGTGCCTGTGGTTGGGGCCGCTTCGTACTGGATTTCGGTCGCGGTATTGAACGCCGCTAGCAGCTCCGTTGCCGTGAACGGGGCCGTGTCATCGGCATCCACGCCGGTGAGCTGGAACGTCTCGGCCTCGTAGGGCACGAACAGGTGGTAGCGGTCGGCATCGCCATCGTCGTGGATGAACGATGCTGTACTGACGGTGACGTGGGTCCTTGCCTGCTCGGTGTCCACCGGAGACGGGGGGCTGGCGGCCGTGATCTGCGCAGCGCGACGCTTGTAGCCGACGGCCGCCGAGGTGAGCACTTGTCCGTAGGCATCGGTCTCAAGCACCAGGGTGTGGGACACGCGCGGATCATCGGCGTTCCGCTCGTAGGCGGACGACCGCGTCTCGGAGGGGATCAGCTGGAACACCGCATGGCGCTGGCCCTGCTGCGCCTGAACCTGCTTCACCGCGTACGTCGACTCGCTCACCGAGTACGGCTTGTCCGCGCTCGAGCTGCCGTCCTCGGCGTAGACCTCGACGCGCAGCGGCGAGCCCCGGAGCGTCCTGTGCGCCTCGCGGAGCTCCTGCGGCGAGAGGCCAGACGGGATGGACGGCGTCGGCAGGGCGGACGCGGAGCTGTCCCCGTCCCAGGCCTCGGCGGCGTAGGCGTCGGTCAGACGCTGCTCCTGACGCCACGCGCCCGTGTGGAACCAGGTCTTTGTGACCACCGGATCGAGGTGGTGGGCCACGTCCCCGTTCGTGGCGTCGGCGAAGTCCGTCACCGACTCCGTGTCACGCTGCACCACCAAGCCGAAGCCCCGAAACTCCCGCTCGGGACCATCAAAATAGCCGTGGTGGAAGGTGTAGGTCGACGCGAACTTCCAGCCCGTGACGCCGTCCTCCATCTCCACCTTGGACAGGCAGTGCACGGGGAAGGGCAGGCGTGTGGCCCACGGCGTGCCGGCGCGCCGATCGGCGGTGTAGAAGGCTGTGGACGGCGTGTAGGTCAGAGTCGTCGTGCGGCCCAGGTTGTTGGTGATGGTCTTCAGCAGGTGCGGCTTGCCCTGCTTCATCAGGTGAACGTACCGAAGCGGCGCCATCGACCCCCGCAGGAGCGGACTCGACCACACCAGGCAAGCGGTCCCGTCCCCCAGTAGGTCGGCGACGCTGACCTGGGCGACGTTGTCGATGGCTGGGAAGCCCGCCAGACGGGAGGCGTCGGCGAAGCGGTTGCCAGACTGGTTGACGTAGACGTCGACACCGCTGGCACCCAGGTAGAGGATGTCCGTTGGACCAGACCCGTCGACGTCCGCGAGTCGGACACGCCGCGGGTCGAACCGACCGTGGCGGTCGAAGGTCGGCTGGTTGCCCAGGACCACCCGGGCGCCAAACCGCCCATAGCCCCGGTTGGGCCAGTACTCGACGGAGGTGCGTCGGATGCGAACCAGGTCCGTGAGGCCATCGCCGGTCATGTCGGCCAGGAAGATGTGCTCGGACTCATTGCCGAACACCAGCGTCGGGCCGTCGTCTTCACGGCGTGCCTTCGTCCGCACCTCGGCGGGACCGTACCCGTCCTTCGCCTCCGAGGGATACCAGCGGTAGACCCGGTCTTCGGTGATTAGAACGTCCGCATGACCGTCTCCATCCAGGTCCAACATGCGCAAGTTGGGATCGTCGAGATTGACGTTGGGAACGCGCTTGAACGCCCGAAAAGACTCCCAGCCCCCGTCAACGTCCCGCTCGTAGAATCCCTTGGGCGGTCGGGCGATCTGCACCACGTCGAGCTGACCGTTGCCGTCCAGATCCATGAGGCGGCTGCCTCGCAGCGACACGGCTGGCCGACTCCCGAGACGGCGCATCGGGCCCAGCGCGCCCTGGCCGTCGTTGCGCTTGTAGAACCAAGCGCCCGCCCGCTCGGTGAGCAGGCCAGTCAGGCCCTCACCATCGAGATCGACCCACTGGTATTGGCTGACATCCAGCGCCGTAGGCAGATCCTCCACGCCATCGACGAACCGCACCTGGCTGTCGACCTCCGCCTGGGTGTAGGTGAAGGCAACGGGCGGCAGGGCCTGGTTGGTCCAGCTCGAACCGTCCTTCTTCCAGCCGCGGTGGGTCACTGACGTCAGCTTGGTGCAGTGGGGCTGCTCGTCGTAGACGAACTCAGTCGAGCGCACGAGCGTCCACCCGGTCCCCAGCTCCGTGAAGTCGTGGAACATGAGAACGCGCTGACACAACCGGTAGCAGCGGTGGTCGAAGCCGGGGCGGAACGTGGAATACGGATCGGCACGGACCGGCCAGTCACTGTCCTCGGACGCCGTCGGCGGGCTGGCCGTGTGCTCGCCATAGTCGAAGACGACGCGGAAGTGGAACCCGCCAGACGCCGTCCCCATCGACTTGTTTCCGTAGTCGATGGACTTCAGGTAGGTGAAGGTGGCCTGGTGACCGGCCAGCCCGCGGGCACGCTCGGCTGGTTCCGACACGCTGACGTTGGCGCGGTCCTCGGCCTTGTAGCTGAAGACCATGACGTTGCCACGCTCGTCCTGGACCTCCTCAAGCAGCCACTG
>MDTC01043437.1_pt1 | contig 28770 bp, 19 predicted proteins | sample 811181 | NCBI WGS metagenome assembly MDTC01 (sample SAMN05326644, study PRJNA326480) | marine metagenome | isolation source: seawater | place: Pacific Ocean: North | collected 2011 | reverse complement strand
TCCTGTTCTGGTTCTGGTCCACCTGTTGTATCCTGTTCTGGTTCTGGTCCACCTGTTGTATTTGGATCAACTACTGGTGGATCAACAACTTCAGCTGATTTGTCTTCGGGTTTTGCTAACTTTTCAATAGTAGCTCTTGTTTCTGGTCCTACTATACCATCTACTTTAATACCTTGGCTTTGCTGTAGTTTTTTTACAGCCGCTTCTGTTTTTGGCCCAAACATTCCATCTTGTTCACTTTCAGGCATACCTAGTTTTTTCTGTAGTTCTTTTACACCTGCACCTTTACTACCTCTACGCAACAATCCTTGATCGTAACTAGCACCTGTTACAGGCTTTGCCGCTTGTGGTGTTTGTTTTGCATCTGGATCTTGCCAACTTGAACCTTGTTTACCTACTTGGTTTGAAGGTGCATTAGTAAAGTTTTGGCCTGCTGGATATGGTATTTTTTGTCCACCTTTAACAATACCTTTTATTGTTGCGGGATTCCATTTACCAAAAAATCCTTCACCTGAAGGATTACCATTCCATCTAACTATTTCTTTTCCGCCGCCTTGTTCTCTTGGTTTTTCAAAATAAAGGTTACCATCTGCGGCGTGCATTATTAAATTTAACCCCATCGGGCCACCAAAGTGTGTTGGAACAAACTGTGATGGTGTTTCGTATATAGGTTTGGTTACCTCATTAATTTTCATTTTATGCTCCTATAGGACTTTTTGTATTTTCTTCAGATGAAATATCCTTACTTTCTCCTGCTGGAACATCACCAAGGTAGTCGCTATCTCTATCTTTTCTTGCAGTTTCTAGTTCTTTCAACAAATCCATAACTCTACTTGTTGCTACGTCTGCTTGAGAATCTCCTTCTGCTTGACCCATATCTTCTTGAGTCATTTTTGCCACATAAGTTTCTTCTGTTTTTTCTTCTTGATAAACTTCTTGTGGTTCATTAGGATTACGTACTATAACATGACTTTGTGGAACACCACAGCATTGTCCAATATATTCTTGCAATACTTGTACAGTAGTTGGATATGTGCATGAAAACTCGAAATAAGTTGCTTCTATATTTTCTAAACGAGGAAAGTCTAAAGGACGTTCTTGTATTGGTGTTTTCTTTCCATTACTCATTGACACACAACCATATTTTTGTAAACTTGTTTCTAACATGTCCACAAACTTTTCTGGAAGTTCTCCTGCAATGCCTATCTTGAAATCATAAGTTTTCTTATTTTCTGTCAAATAATCTGCAAATCTTTTCATTATCGTATCCTAAGCTATAATACTATTTATCTTTATCTATACCTTTTAGTCTCTCTAAAAGGCTGTTTCTATCGGTTACTACATAGCCTTCGCCACTAACAATGTCTCCATCTCCAGGGCCGCTGTCTCTATCCATTTTTTCTTTTTTAAGTTGTAGCTCAATCATTTTTAGTTTTTTATCTAACTTAGCAGTTTTTGCATCTAAACTAGTTTTTAACATATTGCCTGCTACTTCAAAAACTCTGCCACTATAACGACTTTCAACGTTCATTCCTAAATCCATTAAGTCGTCATATGCAGTCATAGCTTTATCTGCTACTTCGTTAAGTTCATCATCTGCCATTTGTCCTAAACCTTTTACGGCAGGTAAAGCACTAGCTATTTTATCAAACTCAGCAATGTCTCTAAATGTTTCTTCATGTGAAGCAACTTCTGTAGTTTGTGTTACAGGTTTGACAATATCTTCATTGTCTGGCAAGTTAAGCATTTCTTCAAGTTTTTTTGTCATAATAGTAATCCGTTATATACTAGTATTATTTACCCCAGTTTGGATCAGTGGTTAAATAAGCGGTTATTGTAGAACGCCAGTTAGGTCCACTTTCATAACTGTGCCAAGTTTCGTTATTGTTTCCTGCAAATACTAAACATCTACCTAACTTCCACGGTATTTCAACTTTATCGTTTTCATTAATATCCGACATTAAAAATGTGCCAACGCTTTTTTCAGGACCTATGTAAGTAACAAACGTCCACACTTTTATTTCGTCATCGCAATGAGGTTTAAAACTGTAACCTGCTGGATTAACAGCAAGATGTCCTAGTGCATATAGTTTTTTATGTTTTCTTGGAGACACATGATCTAAATCTTTTATAATCATAGGCATTTGATCTATTGCAGTTTGTAAACTTTGTTTGCCCCATTTATCTAAGTGTTCAGGTATGAAATGATTCTTACTATTTTTTTCTTTTATGTGTTGATGTGCTATTGCCTGTAGTTTTACAATATCATGCTGTTTGATAAAATCGTCTATCACCCAATGCTTCCATGGAAATGTTTGAGGATATATTTTCAACGTTTCTTCCCTTGATGAAATATATCTCCTTCGTTTACTACTCTAAACATCATTCCTTTTTGTTTGCAGTAACTTCTTGCCGCTCCCCATTTAGCTTGATTTATAACATAGTGTGCTTTATTAGCCATACTACGTCCAAGCTGTTCTTTGAATGTATGATTAGAAGGTTTAACTTCTATAAGTTCAACATGTTGTTTGCCTGTTCTATCATTATAAACAATAAAAAAGTCTGGCACATATATTGTATATTTTCCGCTTAAAGGATTTCTATATGGTATTCGTACAGCTTCGCTTGCCCACTTACTAATGTTTTCATTTGTATCACACATACGCATGAATGCAAATTCCCAGCTACTTCTATAAGTTGGAGTTTTTCCACCTATGTATTTGTCAGGGTTCTTAAGCGAGAACTTTCCTTGAGCAAATCGAGCCATTATACAAGGATGTTCCTATTGTCAACTGTTGTATTTGTAAACGGTGTTGTGTAACCCAAAGCACTAGTAGCACTTCTGTTATTGTTTAAAATAGCTGTTACTAACTGACTTAACTTTACTTCGCTAAGTCCTTCTAAACTATCTAACAAAGTAAAAACATTTTTACTCTCTATTTTTGCTTGTTGTAATATAACTGTTGCTACTGCTATAGCGGCAGATTTATCAAAGTTTCTTTTAAGGAAAAATCCTACTACACTATCTACTTCATTACTTGTAATGCTAACACTTTTTGTAAAATACCTATCAAAAAACTGTTTTACTTCGTCGGCACTATCTTCACTTTTTTTAATACTTGGATCATTTATACTTGACATATTTTATCCTTATCGTGGTTCAATAACATTTAAATTTTCTAGTGCCTGATTGAAACTAGGACTGTAACTATTTTTACTTAGTTCTATTGCATTTTCAAATGTTGCTTGTTGAATGCCTGCTTGTAGTTCTGGTGACAATGTATCATAAAATGCTTTTGATTCACTTATATTCAATCCACTCCTAACAGATATCATTACACTTGCATTTTGTTTTGCATAATCAGATAATGCTTTTGGATTGTTACCTAATGTTCTAATAAACTCTTGTGTTTGAAAATTATCAACCGGCTGTGAAAATGGTGTTGTATTTGTTATATTTGCATTAAACACATTGGGTGGAAATTGTAGATTATTTGCCGCATTTTCGCCTGGTGTAAATGTAACAGGATTTAAGTTAAAAGGATTTCTAATATCTGCTTGTTGCTGTGTGTTAAAATCACCTAAACCTAATATTGATTCAAATATATCTGTAAACAATGTTGTCCAACCAGATTCTGTACTTGCTACTGTATTTTCTATTGAACTACTACTAATGCTATTGTACGGACTTGGCGATTTATCATAATGTGCATCGTCTGCAAATCCTGCAGGATCACCATCTCGTGTGTATCCTCTATTGTACATAACTGCTTCATATTCTACACGCATTGTATTTTTCATTACACCAGTTGCATCGGCTTGATCGAGTCTATCGTGTTGCCATTCTTGTATCAAAGGATTTACAAGTGTAAAACTAGTATGATGACTATCTATATTTTGATGATGTAACTGATGTATAGTAATACTGTTAAAAAAAGGATCAGCAGTTCTGCTTCTGTTAAAACCATGTCTATATGTATTTTGTGGTTCGCTGTCGTATAATCCTGTATAGTATGCACGTGGTTTTTCACCTTGATCTGCATAGTTGCCATCTTCGTAGTAATATCTATAATATGCTTCCCAAAGTAAAGTTGTTAGTCCTGCCGCATCATCGTGAAACTCAATACTACATGGATTGTAAGTTATTGATTTTTGCACAACTTTTTTCCTGTTGTATTGCATGTGTGTTTCAGTATCTACACTGTATGTTGGCAAATCGGCCGCTGATGCTAATATATTATATTCACGTTTGTTTAGTTGATTAGATACACTGCGTCCTAACTGAGCTAATGCAAACTGATTAACATCAACAACAACATGATATAAAAACTTATTTTTAGGAGCCAATCTAAAGTTATTACGTCTGTAAACGTTTGATGCGTGAGTAAAATCACCCATTATTCCTTTGTTCGAATCAAAGCTACTAAAATTATCAAAAAATCTATTCAATGGCATATAGTATTTATCTCATTAAAAAACACGTATATATAAACAAATAAGGAGCCCTAAAGGCTCCTTAGAAGTTAGACAATCTCGTTTATATATTAAAGAGCCGCGCCACCTGTTGCGCCTGTGCCTGTTTCTGTATTCCTATCTTGGAAAGCGTTTGGAATACCTACTCCAACATTAAGTTGCACAGCATTGTCATATTGCGTTGTTAACGTAACTGTCATTGGTTCGTTATTTGCATATGCCATTGAGCCATAATCTACTTGTGTTAAGTAGCAACCATATAGTTCCCATGTTTCAAGAACTGCTGGTGCATTAGCACCGTTACCACCATCAAGTACTTCAATACGTTGTGTAAACTTATAATCTTGTCCTGTTGCGGCACTAGCTTGTTCAAAAAAGTCAAACTGTTTCTGTAGTTGTTCACCTACAGATTTTTGAACATTACCATTAATATCATCACGTAGTGATAATGTAACTGGTTGCCAAGTGTGTTTACCTGCCATAAAAATCTTACTGTTATATACATCAAGTTGGATTGGATCAAACTGAATATTTGGTCGACCAGCTTCCATAACTTGTTTGGTTAATTCTGTGGTATTACCTGTAATACCAAAGTTCTCTAGCGTCACCCTAAAGCGATAAGCTAGTTTTGGCATTAGCAAACCTTGCGAACTTGAAGTTGTATCGTTTGCTAACGGAACTGTTAAATTTAATAGAGTTGAGATTGCCATCTATTGTTTCTCCTTAATACACAAGTATTTATCATTTGTAGGGGGTTTTTATTTTCCCCCTACTTTAATGATTTATAAACCTGCGATTTCGCCTGTGTTTTTAAGACGTAGCGGAATGTAAATAAACTCTACTGCTTTTACTGGTTCAATAGCAATATCTACATATAGCTCGTTTCTGTCTATTCTAGTCGGTGTGTTGTTAGTTTCATCACATACAACTAAGAAGTCAAATAATGCTCTTAGTCCTACAAGCTCGACCATTAAACTTTCTACTTGCTGTTTGATTTCGTCACGTGTGATTTTATCATTTGGTTCAAATAGATATGGTTTTGCTAGTGTATTCAACTGACTACGTAAGTAAACAACAAGTCTTGCAACGTTAACTCTATCCAATGCACTTGCATTTCTTGCACGAGTTTTTTGTCCAAATACAACTAACCCTGCTCCTGTTAGGAATGTTATTGGGTTAACATTGTTTTGATACAGTGTATCTCGCTGACCTTCGTTTAATGCCGCCGCTACAAATTCGCCTTCGCTATTTACATAACCTGTTGATGTTGCATTTGTAACTCCGCCTCTTCTTGTACCTGCTGGTGCAAACCAAGGATAAGCAACTTGATCATTAAGTGCTATTGTTCTTAGTACCATATGACTTGCTGGTACAACAACGTTGTTACCTGCGTTATCACTTGAAAAACCACTTGGATAGTATACACCCAAGTATTCGTCTCTGCTTACTAGACCGTTATCATTATCTTCTACTGCAACATTTACGTTAGTTGCCCAGTTGTTTAATGATGTTGCATCTGGTGTTAAACGCATTGGTGAATCACCTATAACAAAAGCTGTTAGTCCTCTATCATAGTTAAGTGTAATCATTTCTCCAATAAGTTCTGGATAACCTGGTGATGCAATCAAGTTATATATACGTGATTCATCGTCACGAATATCTTGATTTTCATTTACTAATGATTGTAATCCCTGAATAACAACTTTACGCTGTGCTTGTCTTCCAAAGCTACCTGAACCATCTGAGTTGTTTGCTGATTCAGTTACCCAACGATGTGGATAGTATGCCGCCATACTTGCGTCACCTGCTCTAGGATTTGTTGCTGTAAGGTCAATACTGTTACGTACAAACTTTTTAACATTAAAGCCAGAACGTCTTAGGTTCCATAGCAACATACCTTTTGGATATAGTGCTGGATCCGGAGCATCTGGATCTAAGAAATCACTTGATAGTAAATCTGCAATAGTTCCTGCTTCGTGTGCAGTTGCAGTACCACCGTTAGTTGACCAACGTGCGTCTGCAAAAAGAACACCATTTTCAGTTGTTTGATCAGTTGTATCTAATACAGTCCAAGAACTTAAAGTAGCATTATATCTATAAATTATTGGAAAACTTTCTAGGTTAGCTGTACTAATCCATAAATCTCCAGTTACTAATGCACTTCCGTCTGATTGTGTTGTTGGTTCTGATGCACTTACAATAGGACCTGCTGGATCACTTGTAGCATACTCGCCTAAGTAACCTTTCCATGTAGTTCCGTCATGTACCATAATGTCAACTTCATCAACTACACTGCTATACCATAGAGCGCCATCGGCTGCCAATGCCGCCGGAGCACTTGAACTTGCTGTGTATGTAAGTTCTTTCCATAGTGTTGCAATATATTCATTTGCTGAACCAGATGGTGCATCATAAAAGTTTGCTGTTCCTGTGCTTGCTGTATAATCCCATGCAGTAAAAGCTTCAGCAACTCTAGTGTTTGTGTCACTGATTCTAATATCTCCGCCTAGTGCATGTGTGATTACAACTCTATTTGTTGAGTCTACACTTGCTGTAACATGTGATAAGCCAGCTGTGTTGATAGCACCTGCAAGTGTGTCTGAATCAGTTGCATCATTTGCGGCTGTCCAAGTTACACTAAACGGACCATTCAATGTACCAGATTTTGTTGTCTCTGTCATTGTAAAGTTTGCTGTACCAGCTGTAAATGTAGCGGCAATAATAGAACTTGTTATTGTTGTTGCGCCGGCCGCATTTCTTTTGAACAATGTAAAGTCTGCTAAATCAGTTGCATTTTCTGTTACATTTGTTTGAGCATATACATTTGCTGTTGATAAGTTTGCACCGCCACCTGATTTATCTAATGCATAAATCGCGGCATGGTTTGTTGCGTAAATAGGTGCTGTAATAGGATCCCAAAGTTCTGTAGAACCGTTCCATACTTTTACTTTCCAATCTGCGCCACTGTTTGGTGTAGTTGTTTTAATCCAAACACTACCAGTTGGTTTTGGTGATGCGTCTGATGATTTAAAAGTAGGTACGCTTGTATGTGCTTGAGCTACTAGTTCTGGTGCATAGTATTCACCTGCTGTAATACCAGCATCAGCTAACGGTGTACCGCTACTGTTGCCTATTGTAAAAGCTGGGTGACTTGCGCCGCTGTTTACAATTTGTAGTTTATTGTTTACTGCTGATGCTACAATACCTGAGCCACTTAATGCAGTGTTAAAATCAGATACAACACTTGATAATGTAGTGCTTGAAAGCGTTACAGTTGCACTTAGTCCTGTGCCTGCGTTAGCAACACTTATAGCATGTCCGCCTGTAAATGTTGGTGTACCTGTTGTACCTGTAACTGATGGCCAACTTGTTTTCCAATCAGCTGAGCCTACTTGTACCCATGTGCCTGAACTGTTTTTGTACCAAAGTCGGATAACAGTTGAAACCGCTGTAATAGCATAATCACCAATAGCACCTACACTTGTTTTTGGAGTGTAAGGTGAACTACTTGAAGTATTTGTTGTACTTGTAATAACAATAGGAGTTTTGTTAGTAAAGGATTGTCCTGATGTGGCAGTTAATGCACTACCGTCCCATTCAAAAATACCAAACTTAGTATTTCCTGTATCAAGCCAATATGTACCATCAGCTGGATCAGCTGTAGTTGGTGTTGAGCTTGCTGTTAACGCTGTAAGGTCAACATCTGCTCTAACAACATATGCCCTGTTTGCTACTCCTAAATATGAGTATGCCGCTTGCAAGCCGTATTCGTTTTGCTCGCCTCCGTGTATCGGATTGTTGTTTGCGTCTGTATAAAATAATGGATCTCCAAATGTATCTACCAAATCTCTTTGTGATGTTAGTAAATATGGTTTTCCTACATTAGCTTTCTGTGTTCCTGGTGCTATACCAGTTCCTGCGCCGTTTGTTTTGTTTTGACCGGTCGCTACAAATATGATAGGTACTGTGCCTGGTTCTGCCGGAGTATAAAAACTCTCGTCAATTACGCTGACCTCTACACCTGGTGAAGTTAATGCCATTTTCTTTTCTCCTATAAAAATGTCTACATTGTTATTTAGCAGATTTAGGGGAAATTACGGGGTTTTAGGGGTTATGTACGTGTTTTATGAAGATAATGCATAAGTGTTTCTGTACAAAAGACAAGTTCGTCTAAACAGTTATTATTGTCTATAACAAAATCTGACATCCAAGGTTCTAGTGTCATACTGTCTTTTGGTTCCGGTGGAAGATGATCTGATCTATCAACCCAAATACAATAATCAAACACACCAGTGTTTTTCATTTGAAAATATTCACGTTTGTTTCGTAAACCACAATATATATCGTGTTCTTTAAATATTTCTCTACCTAATGCGGCACCATCATTTACATTGTATTCACATATTGCGTTATACCATTCTGCTCTATGATTATGTCTGTCAGCATAACATTCTTCTTCAGTACTATATCCATACTTTTCTTTTAACATATCATAGATAAAAAGTTTAGAACAGAATTTGCTACTGCTTTCAAAACTATAACCAAATGTGTCTCTTAATATTTCGCAAACAGTATCTTTACCATGTCTGCCATGTCCAATGACTAATAACTTTTTCTTATGCATAACTTAATATAACATAGTTAAATTACTTTGTCAATATCCATTTTTGCATATCTTTTGCCCAATCAATGTGTGCTTGTTCTAAAGGATGATCTGCACGTTCTCCACATGGATAGTCATTGTCTTTTGCCCATTCGTGAAATCCCATTTTGTTATTGAAAAAAATATTTTCTTCTATATTCAATCTAGATATTTGATCACGAAAAAATATATTTTCTGGATGAGGTTCTACACTAATCAAATCTGAAAAGGCAGTTGTAAAGAAAAATTTTATTTTGTTTGCTGTTAACCAACTCATTAAATACTCAAGTTCTTTTAATGGTTCATACAAATGATTATCAGGTGTTGCCCTACGTGCATAAAACTCAACCACAGTTCTATTTAATCTTTCATCTGTAAGTTTTTGTCTACGCTTTATCATAAAATCTCTGTTTGGTCCACGTGTTACTCCATCACCATCAGATGGCAATGTAGTTAAAAAATGATCTTCATCATCTGATACAGTTTTACTAGGTGGATATATTGTAACAAACTCTCTTCGTATTATACTTGTCCACATAACTAAAACAATTATTTCTTTTGGATCAAATATTTTCAAAGCACGTCTTGTTTGAAATATTACACGTCTTGTTATACCGCTAAAACTACTACCAGAAATACCTGTATTATCTATTGTAGCATTTGGAAATAGATTTTGTTGTAAACAGTTAACCCATGTGCTATTGCTTCTAGGTCTTATAATGCCAACAGTTTGCCTATGATGAAAATCTTTTAATTCATCACCTGCTGTAAAACTACATCCACCTGCTATAAGTTTTTTTATGTTAGAATATTTTTTATTATCCAATTAAGAATCCATAACCTACTCCGCCAGCGGCCGCAAGATCTAAATCTTTTTCAAGTTTTTCCATCTCCATTTGGGCCTCCTGTTTAAGAGCATCTCCATTTAGTGTTGTACCACCACCTGGACCAGCTATGGTTGCAAACTTTGAACGTGCTTCTCCAAGCATGTGTTTACAGTTTGCCAAAGTATAATCCTTTATCCATTGATATGCTTTATAATCTTTATACAATTCTGAACCAGGTCTGTAGTTGTAACACCATAACAATATTTCTTCTTCTGCTCTTGGTCTTTGTAATATAGTTAGCTTTTTGTTACTTGTGTTCCAAGTGAATTCGAGAAAGCTACCAAACATACGTCCTACAAGTTCTTGTTGTTGAGCAAATAAATCATAAGTTGCTAAACCACCTATACCTGATCCTGCTAACAAATACGTATTTGTGTATGCAAGATTAAAAGGTTCAAATAAACTACCACCGTCTGCACTAGCACCAAGTCTACTACCAACACTACGTCTAAAACATTTACGTACTTCAATGATTTCATTAGGCAAAGTATATTCATTAACATCTGTATTGATTGCTAATGTAACATAACTTTCCTCTACACTGTTTTCACTTCTCTGTCTATACTTAGAAAGACTTTTATCTAACGCTGTTTCATAATGTATAGGATCAAGTTCAACATCTATCATGCCGCCACCTAGGAACGCATTTACATAATCGAATATTTCTTGTTTTTCAGTAGTGAGTGTCGCCATAGTTTATCTCCAATAGTATTTATGCTAAATATACATATGCCTAGACTAAGTTTATACAAACCGGAAAAATCCAAAGATTATAGCTTCTTAGATGGAATTATCTACGAACAATTCACAGTTGGTGGTACAGATCTTTTGATTCACAAGTATTTAGGACCAAAAAATCCTACAGACGAAAACGCAACAGCAGAACAAAAACAATACGATGTTGTAAAAGAAACAAACATACAAGATTTGTTGTTTTTAGAAAATCGTGATAGAAAATATGATCAAGATATATTTACAATACGTGGACATTACAATGTAGTAGATCAAGATTTTGATCTTAGTCAGTTTGGTTTATTTTTACAAAATGACACATTGTTTATGACAATACATATTCAAAGCAGTGTAAAAACACTAGGTAGAAAAATAATGGCAGGCGATGTTATTGAGCTTCCTCATCAAATAGATGAATATGCCGCTAATGATTTTACTATTGCTTTAAAAAGATTTTACGTAGTAGATGAAGTGACAAGAGCCGCAGAAGGATTTTCACAAACTTGGTATCCGCATCTTTATAGAATAAGATGTAAACAGATAATGGACTCAACCGAATACAAAGATATTTTGGACTTACCTGCAGAAGAAGGATCGGATACAACACTAAGAGATGTGCTTTCTACATATGAAAAAGAAATGCAAATTAATGATGCAGTAATAGCACAAGCAGAAGAGTATGCTCCACTTAGTGGTTATCAAACTATACAATTTTATACATTGCAAGTAAATGACACAGGCGAACTTGAAATAGTTTCAACTGATTATGATACATTATTAACAGATGGAGAAATTACAGTCGATCATGTTTTTGTAACACCAGACGGTAGTGGATATCAAGGATATCTTGTAGGTGACGGTATTCCACCTAATGGTGCACCGTATGGACAAGGAACTGGATTTCCAGCTGAGGCAGATTTAGGAGATTATTTTTTGCGTATTGATTTATCACCTAACAGACTTTTTAGATATGACGGCAACAGTTGGCGTAAAATAGAAGACGCTGTAAGAACAACACTTACACCTACAAGCACTAAGGATACTCTAAAAGGTACATTTATTAACAACAAAACCGTAAATACTATATCAGGCGATGATATTGTAGAGCGACAAGCGTTAAGTAAAGCTCTAAAAGCAAAGGCAGATAGTTAATGCAGTTTTTTTATGATGGACAAATACGTAGATACATTACACAAATTGTACGTGCATTTAGTAATTTTAGTTACCAAGATGGTGATGGCGATATAAGAAGAGTGCCAGTAATGTATGGCGACATTACAAGACAGGTAGCAAGTATTATTCGTGATAACAGTGAGAACAAATTGCCTAGTGCGCCACGTATGGGTATCTATATAACTTCACTACAAATGGATAGAGCAAGACTAAGTGACAGTAGTTATGTAAGCAAAATCAATCTTAGAGAAAAAGAATATGATGCTGAAACAGATAGTTATGTTGCGGCACAAGCAAAAGGATATACTGTAGAAAGATTACATCCTACACCATACATGTTAGCAGTAAACTTAGATTGTTGGGCTACAAGCACTGATCAAAAACTTCAAATACTAGAACAGATTTTTATGTTGTTCAATCCTGACTTAGAGTTTCAAACAACAGACAACTATGTTGACTGGACAAGTTTAAGTGTTTTATATTTAGAGGACATTAACTTCAGTAGTAGGACTATACCTGTAGGAACTAATGACGAAATAGATGTTGCTACATTAGGATTTACTGCACCAATATATATTTCGCCTCCAACAAAAGTTAAAAAACTTGGTATTATTACCGACATTGTTACAAGCATTTACAATCAAGATGCAGGTACTATTAGCTTAGAAGGATTCAACCCGCCAACAGATTCTGACCTAGGTGCGGCTAGTGGCGTAACAGTATTACCAGATGGCACTGTGGTCAATGATGGTAGCTTAGGTATAACAAGCACATCAGGAGTAGGTGGCAACGGACGTCTTGATATTGCTAGTCCTACTGTAACAAGTTATAGAAACTTTGACTTAATAATAAACGACGAAGTAGGAACTATAGCTAAGAATAAAAAACTTAGAGTTGGAGATATTTCTTGGTTAAACATTATTGAAGCAGAGTTACCTTCAAAATATCAACCTAATATAAGTCAAATAAGAATACGTAGAGCAGAGTTATCTAATGAAATAGTAGGTACATTTATCATTAATCCCGATGATGACAAACAAATGTTAATAACTTGGGATATTGATACGCTACCATCAAATACAATATTAACAGGGCCTTCAAAATCAGATGGTACAATAGATGCTCTTGTTAATCCAATAACATATAATCCTACAAGCACAAAAGCTCCTGGTACTAGATTATTACTGTTAGGGCCAGTAGGATATAAAGTTGATAGACAGTTTACAGCAACAACTAGTTCAAATAGAATAGATACAGATTTAGATTTTGTTATAGCTAGTAGTTCGTTAGCTGGACGACAAGGCGACAACACAGTTACTAGTTTTCAGGTGTTTATAAATGGTACACCCGTGTCAGCATCACAAAATAATATAGACGGAAAGTTTGTTATTACACTAGCTACACCGTATGCAGTTGATGATGTTGTAAGCTACGTATTAAGGTTAAATGAAGATGGTCCTGATGCATGGAAAAATGCAGACACTACAGACTTTGTTGCTGATGCAAACGATATTGTAGAATGGGATGGATCAGCATGGTCTATTATTTTTGATGCAAGTCAAAATAGTACAACAACATATGTTACAAATACAACTACAGGACAGCAATATTATTGGAATAACTATTATTGGCAAAGTGCTGTTGACGGATATTATCCAAGAGGAACATGGACTATAACATTATAAGATAATATATAGTATGAACAAAATTATCTGTAGTGGTGCATTATTTTACACTTTAAAAACTAAGCGATTTTTATTTTTACATCGTACTCAAAGCAAGGCAAAAAACCTTTGGGGACTAGTTGGCGGTACTAATGAAGATGAAGAAACACCGTGGCAAGGATTACAAAGAGAAATCGAAGAAGAACTTGGATTATTACCAGATATAAAGAAGACAGTACCATTAGAAACATTTATTAGTAGTGATGAACATTTCCATTTTCATACATATTTGTGTGTAATAAATGAAGAGTTTATACCTAACTTAAATGATGAACATGACGGTTATGCATGGGTAACATTTGGTTCATGGCCAAAGCCATTACACAACGGATTAAGTAATACATTACGTAGTAAAGTAAATCAACAAAAGCTAGAAACTGTTATTAAACTTGTTGATATAATAGCTTAAACTGTGCTAATAACCATTCAAAATCATTAATTTTAACTAGTTCAGTTGGATTGTCTTTATTCTTTTCGCCAAAGTCTCTACCTGCTATAGCACCACTAATAGCCGCTTTTCCAAAAGGCTTATCTTCACCTTTACTACACCACGCATTTAATCTAAACTCAGTTTCGTCATCATTTTGTCTTGCAATAGTTCTACTTGCAAGTTTGCAACACTCACGATATCCACTTCTCCAAGCACTGAAAGCATCTGTGTTAAATGCAGTTGTATTACTCATTTCGTCAACACCTTTAAACTTATCACTTATACTTGTTGTCATATCAGTTGATGATTCGTCCAAGTCTCGTGTAAGCATAGTTGGTAATAGTTTTACACCGCCGTAACCATATACTAGTCCGTTGACTGGGTTATAACTGCGCCAAACATGCACTGTGTCTTTACCATCTATGTCATATGCTGGCACATGATAATCAAAAGTAAAATCCATTAGGATTTCTGCATCTCCGTCTACTACCCAAAACATTTCTGTTTCAACAAGTTCAGCCGCTCTCTTATGTGCGGCATGTATTCCTTTGATATCCATTATGCGTTTTGCTCTTGGAAAGTTTTCTTTTAACAAATAATAGTTTTCATCAGCATTTGGTTCACCGTTACTAATAAAAACAATATCATACGGTTTAGGCATACTAGCAACTTCTGGATATTCTTTTTTTGTAACAAAAAATCTATAATCTATCTCACGCTGACTTATGTTTAAATGTTTACTAATAAGTGCTACACCGTCATAAAACTCGCCATTTTTCCACACATGATTAATTTTTCTTTCATATTGATTATGATGGCTTACATAAAAATTCCAATCAAAATCTTCCTTTGGTAATATGTTATCATTAACACTCCAAAACATATCTGTATTGCAATTATTTTTAGCCTCTAAATAATCTTGATAATCATTTATTGTGTAGATTGGATATTGTTTAGGTTTACTAGCAACTATATCCCACTCTTTCTTTTTTATTAAGAATCTATGTTCTATTTCTTTTTCGCTTACTAATACATGTTTACTATATAAAACTATACCATCATAGTTTTCATCATTAAGAAATACATGATTCATATTTCTATCATATGTATTTTGATGACTAAAATACATGTCAAAATCAAAGTCGGTTATTTCAACATCGCTTGGTACTCCCCAGAACATTTCAGAATGTGTATTATATAAAGCATCAGTATATTGTTCGTAGTTGTTTATTGTAAACACAGGATATTTTTTTGGAGTACTTGCTAAAATTTCATGCTCTTTTTTATTAATATAAAATCTGTGTTCCCATTCTTTTTCTGTTATTTCTAAAGCAGTAGTAAGTAATGCAATACCATCATAGTGTTCTCCGTTGAGAAAAACATGATTGGTAGCTAAATCTATTGTGTCTTGATCGTGGAAGTATTGATCCCATATAAAGTCATCACATACATCAACATCGTCAGGAATAATCCACATCATGTCTGTACCACAACTATGTAATGCTGATATGTATTGTTCATAAGTTGATATTGTAAAGCGTTCAAAGTTCTTTGGAACACTTACAACTTCTTCGTGGTCTATTTTTTCTTTTAATTGTTTATATAATATTTCATCTTTTGTTACAATAGAATCTTTACTAAAAAGAAATACACCATCATATTTGTTACCATTTAACCATGCATGATTTACTTTTCTATCAGAACTATGATGACTAATATAATATGAAAAATTAAAGTCTTCATTTATTAGTATTTTATCAGAATATCCCCAAAACATATGTGTAGTGCTTCTTTGTAATGCAAACTCATAATCTTGATAATTGTTTATAGGAAATACATCATATACCCTAGGGTCACTTGCCATTATGCGTATTTCTTTTTTATTAGCAAAAAATCTATGCTCTATTTCTTTTTCACTTGCTTGGTAATCTTTAGGGCATAATACAATACCATCTAGTTGATCAATGTCTCCATTACCAAATACATGTGGTAACTCATAACTCCACTCATCAGGACTATAACTAAATTTAAAAGTACTCCTTACCATTGTGTCATCGTATACAATCCAAAACATATCTGTAAAACATTGTTCTTTTGCTTGGGCAAACGATTCTACTACCTGTACATCTAAATCACGTTTTGTTAATCTATTCAAAGATTGTTTATCTTTTCCTATATAAAAAATATCAAATCTATCTTTACCCTTATATGGATCGTAATGACCGCAAATATATTTTTCTTCGATTGATTCATATTCTATTTCGTGTGCATCATTAGGAACAAGTATAACTTTATTATAACTTTTTATTTTTCTACTTTTGTGAAATACATAAGGAAATTTTGTTATCGCAAGTTTTTTAGGCTGATAATACCAAGGAAAACTAGGATATATGTCAATGTCTTTTGCAACTAACCAAACAAATCTAGTTGTTGCGTTACAGTCTTTTAGCACAGAGAAATCACTTGGATCGTCAACATATATTACATCTGCTTTATCTAATATATGGTTACGTAAAGAATCCTGTCCTGGAAATATGTTTTCTCTTTCAGTTTTAAATTTGTCAAATCTATCAAAAGCTGTCATAATATATTTGTTTTCAATCCTATATGTGCTAGTCTTAAATCAGTGTCTATATATGTATCAAAACCGTGATGCATTGCTTGATTACAAAAGTATATATCCTCTCCGCTATGAGTATCTAAAATTTTATTGTATTCGTGTGCAAACCAAGGCTTAGGCAGAGATTCAAATACTTCTTTACGTACTAGCATACAACCCATGCCTACTGCCCATATTTTATGTAATCCTGTTTGTGCAGTTAAACGTTTAGACATATCAGTAGGGTCGGTAAATGCTACACTTTGAAAAGGTGAATGCTTTGTACTATAAGCACCAGCAACTATATCCTTATCGTGAGAAAAAAGATGTATAACATTAGATGGAATATACATATCGCTATCTAACCAAAGCAAATGTGTGGCACCGGACTCAAGTGCTTGATTAGCTAGTTGTGTTCTTGATTCGCATATAACACTACTAGAAACTATGTGCAAGTTCCATTCTATTCCTAAGTTAGTCAAACGATTTGTTAAATCTACAAGACTTTTCATAAAAATAGTATGAACTTTTTCTCTTGCTGGTACGCAAATACTTAGTTGCATTATAACATTGTTGACGGTAATTCTTCAGTGTTTAGATCTTTTTCAGCGGAAATAGTAAGTTGATTCCATGACCTTGCAGAACTTGTTGCAGTTTTTACTGCCTCTTGAAAGTCTTCGGGTGGTAGAGCCGCCATTGCAATCATATTTTCAGGTTGTACTTTGCCAATAGTAAGTAAGTCAGCACCTGCCGCTTTTCCGATATGTGTAATCCAATGCAATCTATCATCTGCATCTCGCCTTGCCATTACATCATCAAATGTTTCGCCATCTAAGATTAGGTCAATGCACTCATTTTTAAGTTCTTTTGATAAATCAAGTGTTTCTAACTTATCTATCTTACGAGCTTTTGAATACTCTTGTGCAGTATCAATATGCATTACTTCGTATAGTGTCTTCATTGTGTCTCCTTAAGGTGGTGTTGGAAAATAGTATCCGCCAAATGTACTACTCATTGATATAGTGTTACCAGCAGTAACTCCGATATATGTACCAAGTACACTTATCGTAAAGCTACTTGCAAAACCTCCACCAACGAAATAATTGTTGATGTCTGTCATTGATATTGTATCACCTGTTGCCGGCAGTGCCATAAACGAATCCTATATTACTAACAATAACACACTATTTACTTTGTGTCAAGATAGATAGTCATAATAATGACTACTATAACTATTTATCTAGTAATTTCTTTACCAAGTCTTTGAGCTCGTCAATTTCTGATTGCTGTTCTTTGATTGCTTCAACAAGTAAAGGTACAACACGCTCGTATTTGATTGTCAAGTATTCATTATCAAACGGAGCAGGTACAACTACTTCTGGCAACACTTTTTGTAAATCTTGTGCTAATAAACCTGCTTCTGGTTTCTTTTCATCAGCATAAGTTTTAAGACCTTTGTCATAAGCTAAATCGTTCCAAGTATAAATCACACCATTAAGTGCTTTAACTTTTTCTACAGCATTATCAATATTGCCTGATACATCTTTAAGTCTAGCATCTGAAGCATATGCTGTTAGTTCGCCTCTAAACTCCCAATCATTACTATTATAGTCATTTCTAGCAGTCCAAGAATCAGTTCCATTATCTCTGCGCCATAATGTAATGTGATCTGAACCAGCACCTGTAGTTGATGGTGAGTCGTCTCCATTGTATTCAATACCACCACCGTAAGCACTACTTTGTCCAACAAATACTCTACCAGTACCTTGTGAGTTACCATAAAGTTGAATCATTGATGCACCGTTATCGTCTGACAATATAGTCAATGTAGTGTTTTGTCCTGCATCCATTGTATCGCTTTGATCACTACGCATAAACTGTGTACTATCAAGGTTATCCAATGTGTTAGCATTGTCTGCACTGATGCCTGTTAATCCACTACCATTACCAGTAAAGTTAGTAGCATCAACATTACCACTAATGTTAATACTACCAGTTCCTGACAATGTTCCGCTAAATGAATCATCAGCATCACTACGTAAGAACGATCCACTGTCTAATCCATCTAAGTTATCAGCACTTAGTCCACTACCAGCACCATCGTTGCCTGAGTGCCATACAGTGTAAGCAGTACCGTCTACGCTAAACTCTAATCCGCCTGTTCCTGATCCTATGTCAAGGAATTCATTATTTTCGTCACTAGCAATACGCATCTTGCCACCGCTATCTACAAACTGAACATATCCTCTTCTAGTTGATCCTTGGTAAAATCCTATGAACGGACTACCTGTTGCACTTGTGTCTTTGAAAGACATTTGTTCGCCGGATAAACTTGTTGAAATAAGACCAGTTACGGTATCAGCGGCATCGCTACGTACAAAAGATGCACTGTCAATGCCGTCTACTGTTGCCGCATCTACGGCTGTCAATCCACTACCGTCACCAGTAAATGTGCTTGTGCCAATGTTAATATTACCAAAGTTAGCAGTAATCTCACCAGCATCGAGAGCACCAGTACCTGTTAAGTTACTATATGTTCCTGATACACGAGCATTTGGCACAGTGCCTGTTGCTAAGTTTGAAGCCGCTAAGTTTTGTATACCGCCACCTTGTGTTGTAACTAAACTTCCTGCATATACAGCACCAGCAACACCTAAGCCTCCGCCTATTCTTACTGCGCCGGTTGTTGTAGTAGTTGCCGCACTTGTGTCACTAAATGTTTTGACACCAGCCATTGTTTGATTGCCACCTAGCCTATCACCTGCTACTGTACCACTAGCTATTTCATCTGCATTAATGTTTGTAAGATTGCTTCCGTTACCTGTAAATGAACTTGTACCAATGTCAATGTTACCAAATCCAGAAGTAATAGAACCTGCGTTCAATGCACCAACTGATGTTAAACTACTTGAGACTACTGCTGAGCCTAAACTTGTTGCATCTAAAACTTTTGTATTGTTTATTCTAAATTCTTTACCAGTAAGTAGATTTACATGTTCACTAAAGTCCCAACTTGCATTTACACTAGACCAAGTTATAGTATGATCTGTTGCACCTTTGAGTGTAATACCACCACCATTAGCTGTAGTATCTGTAGGAGTAGCAACAGTACCTAGTTCAATGTTTTTATCGTCTACTTGTAATGTAGTTGAGTTAATAGTTGTTGTTGTACCGTTAACTTCAAGATTGCCTGTTAACGTTAAGTCACCTGCTACAGTTACATTACCAGTTGCATATGCCATAGTAACCTTAGACAAACTGTCACCAAACTTAAGGTCACCGTTTTCGTCTATTTGCATACGCTGTGTGCCAGCTGTATGAAAATCTAAATCATCATTATCGGCACCAGCTGAAGTTTGAGCAACAATAAATGTATCTTGGTCAACATCTTTTACTCCACCTAGTGAAGCCCATGCTGTACCATCGTAACCTTCAAATGCAGTATCAGTTGAGTTAAATCTTATCTGTCCTGTAGCTACTGTTGGTCTTTGTGCTGTTGTACCAACTGGAATTTTTACAGCGCCTGTGCTGTTAAAGTTTGTGTATCCAGTGAAAGTTGTGTTACCACTTGTATCAATACGTAATCTCTCAGTGGCTGTGTGAACAACAATACCAGTTGAACCAACTTCGCCAGTCTTAACTACTATATCACCTCCGGTTGCACTTCCTGTGCCTAGACCTGCTTCAATAACTATATCACCGCCTGCAACATTAGTTCCAATACCATTAGTACCTTTTATTTTAGCATCTTTAGGTGTAGCACTTGTTTCAGCGTCACCAAAAATAACTGTGCTATTTTTTAGCACAAGATTGTTGTTAATAGTATGAGTTCCTGCTGGAGTATCTACAGCGTTTGCTGTAACAAGGTCGGCTGTTCTTATAGTAAATGATGTAGCAACATCTGTTGCACCACTAACAGGCCATGTTCCGTCTAAGTTTGCTACTGTGCTACTACCAATATTAACAGTATCACCAGGATTAACACCTAATGTATAAGGTGTATATGTAAACGCTAATGTTGTTGCTGAAAGAATAGTACCAGTTGTAGCGGCACTCAAATATACTGCATCTGATGTAACACCACTTACTGTAGTGTTAGATGGTATACTTGCACTACCAGTGACAATCATACCTGCAAGAATACCTGTAGTGCTTGCCATAACAACTTCTGTGTCACCGTTAGCAACAACCTCTGCTGTATTAGCTGTAACATTTTCCAAGTTAACAACGACATCTCTACTTGCCGAAGCTTCGTAACTTGCAATAAATGTAAACAAGTTTCTATCACCAGTTGAGTTACCTATTTGTACATTAGAAGAGGCGCCACCTATTTCTAAACTTGTTACGTTTGTATTATATAATCTACCAGCACCTGTACTTGAAGATGTAAGTTTTGCAGAACCAACATCTAAGCCTTCTGCTAGATCAAGTGCAGTACCCCATACAGGTTTTGTACCATCTGATTTTAGAAAGTTATTAGCTCTACCTATGTTAACTGTGTTTATAGAAGCTGTAGTTTCAGCATATAATATATCACCTACAGCATATGTGCTTAATCCAGTACCACCTTTTGTAGCTGGCACATTACTTGTTAAGTTACTTGGATTTAAAAAGTATGCACTATCTAATCCATCTAACGTGCCTGCATCTACTACACCGTCTTTGATAAAAACTTGTCCAGAAGCGGCCGCGTCAACATCAAACTGTGATTGTAGAAATCTAGCTGTACCTAATGTACTGAATGTTCCACCAGCATCGAAGTCAACATTTGCTATACCAATGTTTACAGGATCACCATAAAACTCACCACTTAAACTTGAACCTGTTAGTGTTATTGGGTTGTCTGTGGTTGCGGCTTTCTTAAGACTTTGTACAACAGTTTGATAACTACTATCACCTCTTAAGAATGTATCGCTGTTTGGTGTACCAGTTCCACCCAATCTACTTGGAGAAACAATACCTGAAATAATATTTTCAGCATCAATATTTGTAACAGCAAGTGTATTCCAGTTAGCAAGTAATCTACTACTTGTGTTTATAACGCTGTTAACTTGAACGTTGTTTTTAATTACTTGAGCACTACCAACACCTATGTTTGTAATGTCTTCAGGGTTTGTTACAAGGTCGTTAATACTACTTAGAGCATCACTTCTTAGTGTGTGCAATGTAAATGAGTTTGTTGTAACAGATCCAACAAAGAATCTAGAACCGCTTATAATAGTAGATGCGTCTACTTGTGGTAATGCGTTTGAACTTGATCCATCTGATAATGTTTCAATACGTATTGCATCACCTGTTGTAAACCCATGTCCTTCTACAACAACACTGTTATCTGTAATGTTTACTGTTTTTCTAGTAATGTTATGATTGTTGTTGGCAGGAGTACTTGTAAATGTAACTTTGCTTAACAATGCAAAACCGTTATAAAGTTCTATAATATTTGGGTCTATAACTTTAACATAATAAACACTACCATTTAACAATCCACCAATAGGTGTGTTTGCTAGTGTATCATAAGAAACTGGATCACCATTTGCAAAACCGTGATTAGTGATTGTGATTCTGCTATCAGTGTAGTTAACTGATCCGCCTGATCCTAACAAACCAGCTAGGAAGTTATGTGTAATAACATCATCTACGTTAATGTCTTTTGCACTTGTTACCGCAGTATTATCTTCTACAAAGTCAATACTAGATGAACTAGCAACAAATAGTTCGCCACCTATAATATCTACATAAGCACGTTTTTCAATCGCTGTAATTTGTATTTCAAAGCCACTACCAGTACCACCAACGTTTGCCGCTGTTACTTCTAGTAAATCACCTACAGCATATCCACTACCGCCTCTTTTTATGTCTACATCTGTAACCTGTCCAGCTGTAACTGTAATGTCTGCTTTAGCATTTGTTCCACTACCTGTCTTTGCATCTAACGCTACATCTTTATAAACTAGATTACCTAGGGTAGGAGTATATCCACTACCACCAGTAATGTTTGCATTATCAACATTAGATACAATACCTGATACAGTTTCTGTTACTGCACCTTGGGCATTACCATCAGCACTTGTAACAATAGTACGTGCTGTACCAGTTACACTTGCACTTGCTTTTGTAGGATCAGCAGTATCTGTGTTAGCGTATGTAAATGTATTACTTGTTGGTACACTTAGTACTAGTGTGTTTTCACTAAATGTTGTATCACTACAAACAACCTGTACATTGTTTCCAATAGCTAAACTATGAGCACCACTTGTAGTAGCAGTTGCAACGTTACTATTTCTTTCAATGTTTGTAAGAGTTGCACTTGTAAATGTATAGCTATCTGTAGGATCTAAATTTAAAAACTGACTTGAGTTTGAACTTCTCATAAACCAGTTATCAATAATTTCTGTACTTGGACCTTTGACAGTTGGCTTAACACCAGAATCTACACCATTAACAAAAAGGTTTGGTGCTGTGCCGCTTACATCCCACGGATCACCAGTACTATCATCTGTATCGTCCCATGCTCCTCCTATTGTAACAACTAGCACGTTACCACTGTTTGCATACGAACCTTTTGCATAACCCACTGCACCTGTAATACCAGGCTGTGTAATAGTTGCACCATCAGCGGCATCAAACGAACTAGCAGATAAAGTAAGTTCTACTTGTTCATAATTTTCTGTAGCAATGTCACCAGCTTTCAAATCTACCGGCGGTATATCATCTACTTGTTCAAGTCTTGATTGATAACCATTTGTGTTTGTGTTAGTAAACTGTCTTGTAGCTGGAATCAAGTCACCATTCAACTGACCGTTTGTGTTGAGCTGAACAATAGCACCCGGAACAGCCGCAGTTGACACTGTCTTATCAACAAAGCCACCCAGTCTGTTACTAATAAACGATCTTACTGCTAACTGAGTAGAAAGTCTACCATTACTTGGTCCACCTAGTTCATCGTCACCTAAGTTAACACTTGTTGAAATTTCTTCAATAGCAACATCAGACAAACTTAGTTTCAAAGCATCAAGTTCATCCACCTGAACTTTGTTTCTAAATGTAATGTTACCTGTTCTGTTGAACGCTGTAATAAAGTCACCAACTTTAAAGTCACCAAGTTCGTTTGTACCTGATGAATACACACGCCCTGGCAATTCTTCAAACTGCTCAAACTCTGCTTTGGTGTTACCACCGTTTTGTGGTAGTGCGTTATAGTCTGTACCTGAACCTGCATATTCCCATGTGTGTGCAGATGAGTTAACAACAGATGGTCTGTGGAACCAACATTGATTCTCAGGTAAGTTCACTAAGTTTGATAAACTACTACTTCCATCAGTTGCTGTCACACTAAATGTTGCTGTGCCTAATCCTGTTTTTGTAGCGGCTTCGTTAACAGCAATAGTTGTATTTGCTGACGGCGATGTATGATCTGCTGTAATAACACTGGTTTCATCAAACTGAATACGTAACAATGAAGAACCAACAGCTACTTCTTCAATACTTACAACAAGTCTTCGTTCTCTAGGTTCCCATGTATGTACAATAGCACTGTTGTTACTTGCACCAGTAGTACCTGCTATTGCTCTACCTGGTACAAAGTTAAATCCTTCTGTACCAGATTCTAATATAAGAGTTTGGTAAGTAGTGTGCGAACTAATAACTTCTTCTACAAAAAATTCAATCACACCAGATAAAAACTTGTGTGTTCCAGAACTAACTGCAATAACATCAACAGCAAAATCTAAACTTTCATCAAAGCATAATGTAAAGTTGTTAACATCTAAAAGTCTAACATAATATTGCTGTTCGTCATCAAGTCCAAGTATTGGATCATTACCATTTGGTTTATAGATTACTTTTTGTGCGTTTGTAAAATTATGTCCTGTAATAGTGAAAACATTTGTTGTTGCATTCACTGCCGTTGCACCATTAAATGTTGTTTCTGTAGGAACAGTTTTAAAACTGTTAGTAACATCACCTTCTGAACTTACTTCTGTTGGTGATGGCAAGTCATCTGGATCATTAATAATAGTTGTTACAATATCAAACTTTGATCCAGCAAAGTCTTGTACTGCCGCCGCTAAACTTGAAATATAAGTCAACGCAAGTGTTTTTGCTCTGTTAATAGCCGCTATAGTTTGAAGTTCTTGACCGCTGATACTAATTTTAGATGAGTCTTGTAGGTTGTTTGTATAATAAGATAGACCAGCACTTCTTGAATATCTGTTACCTGTGTCCCAAACATCTTTTGCTACTGCTTCAACAATAAGTTGTGTATCTCTATTACACTTACTTTGATCATATGTGAAGCCATACCATATGTTTGCTTGTATTTGTTCATTGACCCATTGAGTTGTATTCTGTGCAATGTTGATACGTCCTTCGAGGTCAAGTTCATTAAATGCTCCTTGCAAACTAGCAGTTGTCCAAGTAATGTCTGGATATATTTGTGTTGGAGGTGTAGCACCGTTACTATTCAAGTAACCTGTAATATCGTCAATCCTTGCACCTGCAAAAGTAGATGCATCTGCACTACCTGCTGTTCCGCCTGTATCTTGTGTTTCTGCGTTACCTGCACTTACTGTTACCGCTGTTTCTAATATAACTTCTTGGATAACTTGTTTCATTCTGTTGTAAGCGGCTACAGTTTCTTCAAGTTTACCTGAACCGTATTGAGCAACGCCGTCTACAAAATATGATAACGCCGCTGAGTTTGTTTGTAAGTTACCGCCATATGTTATGTCATATATTAATGCATCAATAATAAGCCCAACATCATTTTCACACTTAGCTGTTTGGTGAATAAATCCTGTGCTAAACGGAGCAATACCGCCTGCAATTTGCACATTGATCCATGCTGTTACTTCTTTAATAATAAATGTTTTGTTAGCAATAACCTGTGCTACAGCATTTGCAAACCCACTATCACTAGCATTTGTAGTTCCACCAGTTGGAGTTGGTCTAGTGTATGCCGCGGCAACACTATCTCCTGGAACAGTGTTAGCGTCACCATTAGTCAGTATGTCAATAATTTCATCCCACAATGCGTTTGCTCTTGATGTAGCAGTAGCATCGGTAATGTAGTTTGCAGTGTATGTTTTTGCTTGTGCAAAAGCCGCAATGTGTTGTGCTTTTTGGCTTGCAAAGTTTGAAAAGCTAGGGCTAAAATATCTTAGTGCCGCACTTACTGATCTATAGTTACTGTTGAATAATAAGTCATATCTTATTGCATCTAACAATAATTGTGTATCTCTTCTACACTTTGCTTCATCATATGTGTAACCAGCCCATATACTAGATGATGCTCCTGCGATTTGTGCGTTTATCCAAGTTACAGTATCATCAGCAATAATATCCTTATTCAGTCTAAGTAAATCATGTGCTATTTTATATTCTGAATCTCTAAATCTTAAAACAAATTCTTCAACTGGTGTATCTCTGTTAATACCTACAATACTTAGAGTTTGTTTACCTTCACTCTGTCCTGTTGCTGTAACAAAACTTCTATCAAACGAGAATGCTTTAGGTGAAAATCCACTTGATCTAAGAGCATATAGCCCAAAGTTTGTAGCAGAGTTGGTAATAGAACAATATCCGCCTGACTGACAGTAAACACCGTTGAGTAGGAAGATTTCAAAACAAGACACGATCTGTGCATACGCATCGTTGGTTAATCGCCATGCTGTACCACCAAATGATAGAATAGTAAAGGCGTTAGCAACCATTGACTTACCTTGCTCAGGTATAGCACCAACTACTGGATTTTCTGCTTCGATTCCATAGAACGGAACGTTTGGAGATTCAACTTTACTACCATCAATCTTAGCACCATTCATACCTAAGAATGAAAGTATGGAACAGTTTTGAATATATGGTGAAGTAGTAATAGTCGGTCTTGTGTTAGGTAAGTTAGTATACTCCGATCTATCAGTAATAGCTGAATCAAAAGGATCATCAAACGAAACAGCATAGTCTGCTGTAATAGTTGGTACAAAGTTTTCGTCTACACCATCACGGAATGTAAATTCACCAAAGTAACATGCGTTACGTACACGTAGCATATCTCGGTTAGCATTAGCAGGACGAATCACACAACCACGTAAACCGTCACCTTTAATAACAGTGTTGTCTGGAACAATAATAGGGTTCTGTTCTGTGTAGTCTCCAACCGCAACTTTAATGTTTACACGCTTAAAGTTGATTGTTCCATCTGCATTGTAAACTAATGCTGATGCAAGTTTACATGCTCTTTTAACAGTTTTTACCGGAGCACTTTGTCCATCGTTTGCGTCATCACCTTGTTCAGCTGATACGTATATAACGTTACCGCCAAATACGTCAGCATCTTGGAAAAATAAGTTACCTGAACCATCTACTGCTAAAAGTTGCCCTATTGTACCTAATGACGGAGGCAGTGTCATTGAGTATCCATTATCTAATGTATCTGGTGCTTTTAATGATACACCATCATCACCTGATGCAGTAAGTTCTCTAAAGGTTAAAGTGTTAGCATTTTCAACGTCAACTGGTGCAGTAAAGTTATGTCCTGCTGTTGTAGCATTATAAACGTCTTGATCGTTTATTTTCATTTGTATTTCTGCAGAAGCACTATCGCCTTGATCGGTAATAGATATTTCTGTATCGTTATCAAAAATACGTCTAGTTATGTCTTGAACAGTATTATCATCTCTTAAAAGAAAAACTTTACCGTCTGCTGTGTTGATTGCAAGTTCGCCGGAAGTTAGTTGTGATATGGTTGGTTTTTTGTTCGCAACCGCACTTCTCTTGTGTTTAATCGTAGTTGCCATAAGGCACGCCTCCTATTTAGGTACGGGTCAGGTCTATATAGACGCCCTAAGTTATGCGATAGAAATCGCTATAATGTATTTATGATAGGAGTAAAACTGACAGCTTTATTAGAAAAACATGTAGTCTACAAGTATTGTAAGTATAACACCTTTTGTGAAAGAAATCCAAGCTATGCCATACCAACCTATGCCTAGTTTATCACACCAATATTCTATTTGTCTTTTATGCCAAGCTATCAAAACGAACCTCCATCTAATGTGTCAGTCCATATTGGAGTCTTATCTACATCACTTGTCACAGTTAGAACTTGGAAACTGTTACTTTGATCAGATGTTCCTGCTTGGTCAGTTACTGCTATTGGATTAGCAGTGTTACCATATAGTATACCGTTTTGTGTTAACGTACTGTTACCAGTACCACCGTATTGTACAGCTAAGTCATTATTTGTAAGTATAAGGTTACCGTCAATAGTTACGTCTATACTAAACGTTGAGTTACCTGCTACTGTTCCACCTGTAAGTTTATTTAAATACTTGTTTTCAACATAAGTAGATACAGCTTTTTGTGTAGGTACAGTGTTAAAATCTTGTGTACCAATGCTAGATATAAGTCCTGCATTGTCACTTACTTCTTTAAGTTCTACACCAACTGGTATACCATCTCTAATGAAAGGACCTACACTTGTTAGACCTGATAAGTCAATCTCATTTGCATTTAATGTTATAGCACCAGTTAGAGCATTTACACCAAAGAAGTTACCAACTCTAAAGTTACCAATCTGATCTACTGTACCACCAGCAAAAACTCTACCTTGGTTACGTTCTATTATTTCGTTTTCAGCTATTGCTGTTCCACCAAAGAATGGCAATGCGTTATATGTTACACCTGCACCAACATACTCAAATGCATGTCCTGATGTTGATATAGTTGAAACATTGTACAAGTATGCTGTTTGTGATGTTTCTACAGATATTACACCTGGGAATACGTTTATTTCTGCTGTACCACCAAAGTTAGCATTGAGAGCCGCTATAGATGTATTAACAATAGTTTCAGTAGCGGCCTTGATAGTGATTCTTTCTGTATTGTATACACTGCTTCCTAGTTCATGATTATGATCAAGTTCTTGCCATCCTGTGGTATATCCCTGAAGAACACTTAATGCAAGTCTATCAGTTAATAATTCTAACGATGCACCAACAGTTGTGTCTGCATCTGGTGTGCTTAACACTTGTGAAGTAACGTTACCAAAACTTGGAGTAACAGTTTCGTTCTGTGCAATTTTGTTAAGTATATCACCTAAATAGTAATAGCTG
>MDTC01248698.1_pt1 | contig 28778 bp, 40 predicted proteins | sample 811181 | NCBI WGS metagenome assembly MDTC01 (sample SAMN05326644, study PRJNA326480) | marine metagenome | isolation source: seawater | place: Pacific Ocean: North | collected 2011 | reverse complement strand
GCTTCCTGCAACATTGCGGCCTCGGGGCTTGTTTCGCCACCGGCCTGCAAGAACATGGGTCTATTCAATATAGTCATTAAAATAATCCTTAAAAGCCAAAGGCGGACTTAGCGCCACCCAGTGCGCTAAGTCCGGCGATACCTAAACCCGCCACTTGTTGGAAGGGCGACGGATCTTGGGTTGAACTAACCGATACAGATTGCTGTGATCCCGGAACACCTTTGTAGATGTCACTCAAGAAGCTGTATTGCTGATAAGGCTGTTGATAAAGTTGCATGTTGCTCATTCTCTGGGCGTCCAAAATAGCCTGCTGAAGAGCTTGATCCCTAGCACCAAATGCTTCTAGCCCTTTAACGTCCTGACCCAGCATTTGCTGAACAAGCTGACCGATACCCGCCTCTTGCACACCCATCTGACTCATTTGCTGGCCAAGCGCACCACCGATGTTCGCCAGACCGCCAAGCTGTTGCCCAAGCTGGCCAGAAGCTTGCGCCATGTCCATCATCTGCTGGAGGTTAGCCTGCTCAAGCTGACCGTACTGCATCCCAAGGCCGCCCATGGCTTGGCCAATGTCCGCTTCCATGCCTGCCTGTTGCATCCCAAGCTGTGCGCCTGTTTGCGCACCCTGAAGACCAAGTTGACCGCCTTGTAAACCTAATTGACCAAACTGGCTTGCGGCGGCTTGCTCTCGTTGCTTGGCCCGCTCAAAGGCTTCTTGTGCTTGCTGTCCGGCTTGAGTATATCCGCCCATGCGCAGTTGCCCGGCAACCTTAGCTTGCTGATCAGCCACGTTTCTAGCCAACTCTTGCTCCGCTACGGCCTGTCGAGAACCACCGAACGCGCCTGTTGCGGCGGCTTGGGCTTGTAGCCCCTGCTCTCGGATGTCCCCCTCGCGACGAATGTCCGCCAGTGTTTGCTGAACGACCTCATCTTCGTAAGGGCTCATAAAGGCTTGAATTTGTGTGGGCTGAAATTGTGCGCCCGTGCCCGACAGCATTGATTGAGCCGTCTGTGCGCCGCCCATGCCTCGGGTTAGGGCGTTTTCAATGTCCGTCCGGCCCGCCCCCAGCGCCTGTTGCCCGGTGCCCATGGCACCTTGCAAAAGATCCCTTGCCCCAGTTTGATAAGTGTAGGGCCGATTGCGGTATTCGTTGGCCCGTCCCGCGGCCTGAGACAGCATTTCTTGCCCCTCACGAGTTGCGCCAAGCGCCTCGCTAAGGCCGCCAAAGCCATAATCCTCTAAATAACTCTGGCCGGATTGGCGAAGGGCGGTTCCGTGTTGAAGGTAAGGAAGATACGCGCCAACGCCCTCTTGCGCCAACATAGACGCTTCTTGTTGAAGATCCGTGAGCCCCGCAACTTGATAACTTGGCGGCAATACCGGAGGGGGCGGAGCAGAAGCTAAGTTCTGATCAATAAATTGCCTTACGCTTTCCAGTAACCCAAGGCGATACGCCTCAATCGCGGGATCTTCGCGAATAATCTGAGTTGTGGTTTCAGTTGCCACGAGGAGCCCTCCCCTCAAAAGTTCTCATCATGTCATACATTTTTTGCATTCCCTCTTGACGGCTACCGTTACCAGCGCCACGAACTGCTCGTGCGGTCATTACAAACTCACCATCGGACAACATCGCGGGGATATCGTCAGAGGTCTCTGTCCCGGGGCCCCGAATCGCGCCGTTACGGCGAGGGAAAGAGCTAATGTCGCCGCCATTTGCCGCACCTCCGGGAGCCAAGCCCATCACTTGCGCGTAATTAGATCCGGGTTGAGAGATGGCGTAACGATCGGGGTACATTCGCAATAGATCAAATCCGGTCATGCCGCCAAAGGCGTCGTAGGGCTGTACTGGGTCTTGGGCTTTAAATCCACCGGCCAAGCCCATTGCCCCAAGTCCCACCGCCGCCATTGGGCCGTATTTTGCCAGCAGTCCGGGGGCAAGCGTTTTTTGAGCCTGCGCAAATGCTTCCGCGGGGCTAAACCCGTTGGCAATAAGTTCTTTGTATTCTGCACTTGCAAATATTTCTGCGTTTGTTGGGTCGGATGCGCCTTTAATAAAATCAAATGCTTTGCTAACAAAGCTTTTATCTGCGACTTCTGCTGCGGCGGCATCGGCACCCGATGTAGAGGCGGCATCTGCCCCCGATGCAAGAGCCTCTTCCGCACCCGCCGCAGTTTTAGCTTGTTGCGCAAGTTGAGCTTGTTTTGCTCCGGGAATGGGCGACATATCTAGGTTTGTTGGGCCCGCCATATTTAAGTTTGTTGGACCCGACATGTCTGGAACGCCGCCTGCGGCCTGCATACTCTCTTGAACCGCCGCTTCCGCAACGTTTTGAGGAGGCATAACTTCAGCCCCTGCCGCTTCTGGGGCAACAAAATCGGGTACGCCTTTCTCAATTGGAACAGGAGCGCCCGGAGCGCCGCCCGGTAGAGCGCCTTTGACGCCCGACATAAAGTCGCCGCCCTTCATGACGCTACCAATACCGGACGAAATACCGCCCACGGCACCACCAATCAGCGCGGCCTTGAAGGCGTCTTTAAGGTTTCCGCCTTGAACCAAGGTGCCGATGCCGCTACCTAGCGCACCCGCCGCAATGGCCCCAAGGCCCGGAAACAGGAAGTTCAGGCCAACAGAAAGAACAATCGGCGCGATCTTCTTGAAGACCTTAACGACGCCCTTAACGGCCTTTTTAACGCCCTTAAAAAGCTTTTTCAGGAAGAACTCGGGCTGACCCGTAACCGGGTTGATGCTGTTTAGCTGGTTGCCGACCACATAGCGTTCAGGGTCAATGCCCATTTCTCGCATACGGTCAAACAACGCCTCTTTTAGCGCGGGGTCTTCCTGAAAAACTTCCATAGGGATGACGGTTTCACCGTCCGCTACGTGTGCAATTCGGTTATCGCCCTCTCGCCCAAACTCCGCCAGTTGATCGGCAGTGGGGCGAATAATCTCGTAATCAAGGCCGTTTAATGCTTCGTCCGACCAATCCCCAGTTGTGGCGGTCAAAAACGACGCTAGGCCCCCATTAGGGACCTCATAGGGTTTTTGTGCGACTGCTGCGTTCATGTAGCTATCCCATAGTAATGCATTATTGTATCAAACCCCCTGTTTTCAAGCTATCTATGGGGTTGATACTGTGACCGATCCAACACCACTTGTGCCAGAGACCCCAGCAGGATGAGGCTTATACGCGATCACTATTTTTAAATTCCCGTCTTGCTGAAAAACGGCCCCTGTTTCAAGGTTGTAATCGTTTTCCTGCAAGTTCGTAAGGGTTAGGGCCGTGTGCCGTGCATCACCGGGGTTGTTAAACAAATCAAGAAACACGGCAAACGAACGGATAATTTCCGTCATGTACCGTGAATCGTAATTCTCCGGTGCGTTAGGGAACTGTGGTAATACAAGCCTACGTCCACTCATCTTCTACCGTCCGGCCTAACGTCTAGCCTTGGCGCACCTAACCTCCATTGTGTTTCAACCTCTTCAGAGGCAACTTTTAGGGCGAAACTTCGCCCTCGCAGGCGTAAATGCACCTGATTGGTAAACTGCTCCACCGGAACGGTTGCGGTCCGGCTAACGGAAGCGTCATTTTCGTCGTCGTAATTAGCCCCGGGGAAATTCCTGACTTTTACCGTAAAGGTGGCTGTAGGAGAACCTGCTGTGGAGTTTTCAAACGTCAAATCCGGAATAATTCGCTTAATCAACGCAAACTGATCCCCTTCTCCTAAATCCACTTGACTAGATTGAATGTATGCCGAAATGGCAGAAGCGGGGCTCGTGGTCCCGTCATCCAAACCAAGCTCATGAAAATATTGCTTGCCGTCCGTGTAGGTGGCAATCGGGTAATCACTGATCGGGCTACGGTCAATCCATGCCGTGCGCGACATCGTGCCGTAGTACCACGCTTGCTCTTGGAAATTAAAGACCACATAGCGGTCAATTTCGTTTGAATCCGCGGACGGATAAAACCACCAAACCTCACTAAAAGAGGAGTTCAGGGCGGCGAATACCTTTTCTTGCTGACCCTTGTTGAAATCATCGAAAACATAAGAGCGCACAGAACAGGGGATTCGTTGCACCTGACCGGTGTACATATAAAACTCTTCCTGCCCCATCCAGAACACAGTGTCGTCGTGGGCAGCCGCCGCCATAGGCGAAATGATGCTGGTGTTCTCAGACACCATGTTGATACCAAACGTAAAGGGCGGCCCCAAGAACTGCATCGTGTGCAAAGAAACATCAGTAAATACCAGCACCTGCTGGCGTGTTTCTACTGCCGCAACAATCTCTGATCCAGAACCAAGTCTAAGGTCGCCCGCAGTATTAGTGGGCAACGCCTGCCACGTAGTTGGGCTCTCTTGATCGCTAAATCTAATTAACAAGGGGTCTTGAACCCCAATGTTGTTTTCAGGATCACACCCAAAAGCGATGATGTGCCGGTCTCTGTCAGAAACCAGTACCTGTTTGGCAATAGTAGGCGTCGTGCTATCCGCCCCGGCCAAAGTGTCTAGGGCCACGGCTCGTGCAGACAAGCCCGAAGTCTTATCCCAATAATAAATGCCCCCGTCGCGGACATTTATGATTAGGTCCTCGCCAAAGTTGTCGTGAGACCACAGTCGCAAAGTGTTAGTAGTAGACAGCGCCGACGACGATCCCCACGTGCTACGTCCCCATGTTCCCGTACCCCAGCCAGTGCCGACAATTGCAGTGTCTAGGCCTGTGTTGATTTGGTATGCGCCTACTACAGAAGAGCCCCCGTTACCGGTGTCGCTGGAATTAGCGGTTACCACAGCGCCACTGGTATCTTTTGCAATAACGGTATAGCTATTGGCGTTCACAATAGTAGCGATTTGGTACTCTTGGTTTAGTACGTCTGCTGTTACGTTTCCGCCAAGGCTCACTGCGCCAGAAAAAGTTACAAAATCGTTTGCCACTGCACCGTGGGCCGTGTCGCTTATTGTCAGAACCGAAGACCCGTTGGAAGCAGAAAAAGTAACATCTCCTGCGGAAGTCGTGCTTCGGATTGGAGTAATGTCGTTATAGTCCCCACCCGATTCAATGTAGTATTTAAGGTTGGTCCCTACGCCAAGGTACTGACTACCGCTCAACGCCACAAAAGGCTTAAGCGCACGGCATGTGCCTAAAAAAGTGTTTGCTGTGACCGATTCCCAGCCCCCGATTTTTTCGGGTACGCCGAAGCGAAAACGAATCTTATCCCCATCAAACCAGCCCCCCTCGTTAGCATACGAGGTGGTTTCTCTGTTGATCCCGGGCCTAAACTGGAGCTTAGTCAGTGGCATGTTGTTTTACCAAGTAGAGATGGCCGCTCTTTTCCACGTGTTTGTTGCTACGCACACATAGATGTAATTTGCATCCCATGCAATCTCTCCCGCTGTCCCGGAGGCGCTTGCGCTGGCAGGGGTTTGCGAAGTTTGAATTAAAACGTGATCACCCGTGGTTTCTAGCGCAGTAAACGTGCCCGCGCCCGGGGTAGTGCCCCCTACCGTGGTGCCGTCGATGTTGCCTGCGTTGATGTCTACGGTGGTTAATGTGGCCGTACCGGTAACCGTAACGCCCGTAAACGTGCCTGCCGCCGCAGTGGAAGCGCCGATCTGCATGTCATTGATAGTGCCGCCACTTAACGTGACATTAGAAAAAGAAGATGCACCGGTAGAAGTCACATTTCCCGTGACATTTCCGGTTAGATTCCCAGTAACGTTTCCCGTGACATTTCCGGTTAGATTCCCAGTAACGTTTCCCGTGACATTTCCGGTTAGATTCCCAGTGACGTTTCCGGTTAATGGCGCGGTAATTGCGTCTGGCGCAAGGTCCGCAAAAACATTGGTTACCGTTGCAGAGGCTCCGCCACCGTTAAATTTAACGACTACGTCTTTGCCATTTGCGATCTCTATGTCATTACTGGCGTTATACGTGCCTTGAAACAAAATGATTGAGCGGCTTCCTGAAAGACTGTTGCGAATGTACGCAATTTTTTCAGCGTCATTGGGGGTTAGCTGAACATAGGCAGTGCCGCCAAGGTCTCCGCCATCTACAAACTCTATAAACTTGTTACGGCCATTAGTGACCGAAAAGTTTGTAATCGGAAGATCGGTAGGAGAACCAGAGCTTCCGGCAGCAGACAAGGTTACTTGCGCCACGCCGCTTACGGCCTGATCCAACAAGTCCATGTTGGTGTTGGTCATGGTTCCCCATGTGCCATCCCTGTCTCCGGTTGCTGGTTTTTCTATCCCAAGATTCGTGGTATATGTACTGGCCATGTCGTCCCCTTATGCCGCTATCTCAAGCCAGTTTGCGTTCTGAGAAGGCGTAATTTCCGTCCAAATTTGTTGGCTTACTGATCCCACTTGCCCCGTTGCTTCTACTCCGGTCACCGTAACGTTTGTCTCTACTTCAGTAGAAACTACTCCAACGTTGGCCTGAAGCAAGAACGAAGCGGCAACGTGATTAGCGTCAGCTTTAACAGCTACGCTACCCACCGATGCCGTGCTTCCTAGACCCGTGACAGTCACATCGGCAATGCCGGTCACTGTTACAGAGCCTACTTCTCCTGACGCACTGACCCCGTCAGGAGAGGCGTTAGCGTCTCCCGTTACACTAGGCGCGGCGGCGTTTACAGACGCAGTGGCCGCCAGACCGGTTACCCCAACGTCGGCATTTGCCTTAGCTACCGCATCGCCCACCGAAGCAGTGCCAGAAAGCCCAGTGACAGTCACATCGGCAGTGCCGGTCACTGTTACGGAACCGACGCCTCCCGTGGCAGCAAGCCCCGTAACTGGAATGTCAGCGAAACCGTCAATTGTGACGGTCCCTACGCTAGTGGTGCCTTGTACACCAATCGCAGAAATTGGGCCTTCAACGGTTGTTGAAAAAGGCTGTTCAGAAAAAGCAGTTATGCCGAAAGCCATTAGTTAGCTTTCTCCAATGTCTCTCGGGCGCGATCTAAATCGGCCTCGTATGACAACCGGCAATGCTCTTTCTCAAAAACCCAAAAAATAAGGTCTAATGCTTTTTGTGTGTAATGCCATGCGCGGGCGTTTCTTTGGCGATATGCGCGTCCCGAAATGGATTCATTAGGATTGTTGGCAAACAAAAAAACTACATTGATCCATTGGCTAGTTGCGTCGCCAAATCTTATTAAATAACGTACTACCGCTCCCTTTGTTATCTCCATCCCGCCACAACCTCTTTTAAAGCTTGTTGTCCTGTTTTTGGTTGCACGTATGCCAACATGTGGATGTTATCGTCTAGCCCCATATTTTCTTCCGCAACAAGGGACCCAAAAGGAATTTCTCTTAACTCCTTTACTCTCGGAGCAATAAAAGTATCTTCCCCCGTAGTGCGGTTGCACAAGTTAAAAAACGGCTCATTGCTAGATCTTACAATTTGCATTCGATACTTCTTTACCGATAAATCGCCAAAAGTTTCGTCAATGTGCGGGTAAATCTTGCACCCGCGTTTTACCCTAACTAATATGCACCGAAGTATTTCGCAATACTCTCCGTGCAAAGAAAGCGTAGCCTCTAACGATTCTAATAAATGCTGAAAAGTTTGGTCCGCCGCATCCGTAATGTATGTGCGATACTTGCCCTCTTCTGTAATCTCTTGAGTGGGCGCAACAATTGGAATTACTTCCGCTTCTCGGTATGGCCCTTCCTGATCAAATTCTTGAATTGCCCACACATCTTCGGACAATTCGCGATACAGCTTGATGCTTTTATCCGTAATTGGCACAAGCATGGCAAACGTTTCGGTGCCCTCTTCAGGAGTTATTCCACGAGAAGGTTTGCTGACCATGCCCTTATTCCGCAGGTGGATACACCACCTCTCCTTCAGGATGCGTCCTTAGTATTTCACTTCGGCGGCTAGCATCAACAATTCCAGCGGAAATCAAATAGTCCACCCCGGCTATAGTTCTTGGGTCCGCGGTGTCTATATATGTCGCCGTATTCATTTCATCGATTAAAGCCCTAGCTATGGGGTCTTCAGAACCGTAAAGGGCCCCTTTTTCCGCTAGGGTAAACAACGTCTTATATTCATTGACGCTGTATATGCTAGTCTCTCTTGCGGGTTCGGGTTCAGGTTCGGGTGCCGGGGACAAGACTCCGTCAAGATAAATTTTATCTAAAGCGCTATGGGGGTCTGCGGCAGCTTCTGCGTCTATCGCCGTTATTGTTGATATGGGCGTATAGCGCGAGTCTATGTCCAGCACGGTGTCATCATAACACTCTGTAATTGCCTTCACCAACCCATCTGGTTCAATAATGTAAAAAAACGGCATCGTTAATTCCTAAGATATTTGGACCGTAGTTATTTCGTTATAAAACTGGTTGTTGTTCATCAAACCCGGCGCTCTCCAACTGGAGAAATAATAGATATAAATACTATATCCCGTCTCCACACTCCCCATGACATAACGAACGTCCGTACTATCAATAAATCTGGCGGTTATCCCAGCATAGATATGCGCATCTCCCGCGTTGCTGCCCCAAGCGCCGTGGCTAATTCCCCCGGCGGAGCAGGTTAAAAACGTCTTACTTGTGTTAACAGAGCTAATTGACCACGTGTCGTAGTCATTGTCGCTGTTAACGGATGTTCTGGTAGACAGGCGTTGCACACTGCACGAACTTAAGCGACTAGAAATATTGGCGTCAATTCGATCTCTATAGGCTGTTGTCCAAACGTTAGAAGAAAGCGCCGTAGATGACGGGGCGCGAGAACTTACAGTGGCGTCAAGGTTGTCTAAATAACCCGCTCGGGTGCCCGTCCAAGTTGCCGTGGATAGCGCAGTAGCAGCCGCTGCTCGGGAAGTTATGGCGGCGTCTAAATAACCCGCCTTTGCATCCGTCCAAACGGACGGATCAAGGCCGCCTAAAAAATCTTTTAAGTTACTCATATCAGCACCCAGCCTTGTGTGGCGTCAACATACTCCACTGTCCCAGAAAAATAATCTACGTCCAAGTTCATGTTAGCGGCAGATCCCATAATCTTACTGCCGTTTCTATCCAGCACCGCCGCGTTAGTGGCAAAGTTGCCACCGTAGTCTACAAACGCCACCTGATCTCCAGCAGTCGGGGATGCGGGCAACGTCAACGTAAATGAGCCGCCAGAGGTATTCAAGTAATATCTAACGCCAGCAGAGCCACTGAAGTTTGCCGTGCGGACCGTGAAGTTAGATTCAATGCCCGCGGGAACATCTGCGAACGCTAGCGTCCCAGAGCCGTTCGTCTTGAGGAACTGGTCCGCCGATCCGTCTGAGGAGGGGTACGTCAGACTTGCCGCGACCAATCCTCCAACGGTAACCGTGTCACCGGTAGTCGCACCAGACGCCGTGATCTCCGCCAAGGTCGCATCACAAGTAATAACGCTTCCGGTGACATTGATTCCGGTGCCAGCCGTGTAGATCTGCGCGGTGGCCACCTGCACGAATGTAATGTTAGTTGTGCCAAACGTGATCGTGCCAACAGTGTTGCAGACGTACTTCCGGCCTGCCCCGGTTGCCCCTTCTTCAACAAAGAAACCAGATCCCTGCGCCAAAGCATTGGGGTCGGAGGGAGCATAACTATCAGTATCTGTCGAACGCGTCAGCACCCAGTTAGTGGACCCAGAGCCTATATTAGTAACGGTGTACACGCCGTTTTGCTTGGCGTCCGTCTGCGCGAAAACCAGCACACGGTTACTAACCGCCATTGTGATGCCGTCAATAACAAGCGCCGCCTGCGTCCCTGCATTGGTAAGCGTAGCACCTACTCCGGAAGAGCCGTTACTGTAGGTAGCATTGAGGTTACCATCTTCCTCCACACGAACCGGGCTATGGTACTGAATGCCTTCTGCCGCAGTGTCATCAACGTATTGCTTAGTTGCCGCCTGCAATCCAGAAGATGGATCTGCATTCAGTGTCACCGCTCCTGAGAATGTCTGATCGCCCGCGATTTTGCCGTTGGCGTCAAGTTTCAATGACTTGTCAGCAGGATAGGTAATGAATACATCTTTTGATCCCGCGGCAAAGTCAACAGCAGAGCCGGAATTTGAACTGGCCAGCACGGTGGTTCTTGTCAACGTGTTTCCAGAACTAGCGTAGGTCCCTAATCCAACCTCAAAAGCTATGTTGGTATTATCAACAATCGCGTAATACGTCGTATCGGCATTAGACAACACCGAGGAAAACGTAACGAAATTAGCTGGGGCACCCCCCAGCGTGATTGCCCCGGTGCCGGTACTGGAGGTTGTCTCCTTTACCCGATCTTTGACAACAAGTGCCATGTTTATGCAATCCTAATAATCGCGTTAGATGCATCTGCGGTAGGGAAGATGATCGTGAAATCACCTGCACTGGATGTTTTGTCAGAACCAAAGTCCAGAACAATCACCGAATTGGTTGTTCCAGAGCCTGAACCCGCAGTGGTGTTGTAGATTAACGCGCCACGCGCAGTAATCGTAGCGGTACTAAAGGTTAGGTCCGCGAAATCAGTAAATGCCGTGGTAGAGGAAGTAGTGGGCGTCACATTCGTAAGTGTGCCGCCCCCAGCGCTGTACCCCGTACCGCTGATCTCATTAGTTGCCGTGTAGGCGGTGGTACTCGCAGTAAAGCTGGCGCTGTTGGTATACAACGCTAACTTAAACGTGTCGCCCGAACTATTGGTAAAGTCGTGTTTAGCTTCCATCAATTCCTTCTTGAAGGAAGTACACATGTAGTTGCCAGTAAAAGCCATTTCAAAGTCTCCTGATCATATCGGCTAAATCTTTTTGCCCCGCATCAACCAAAGCGTTATAAACGCTTGTTCTGTCGCTGCGAATTGCTTCTCGCATGTAATACACAAGGACGGCCCTAAGTCCGTCTTTAAACGCTCTAGCCTGCTCGCGTATTTCAGGGGCGGCTGAGTCTGAGACACTTACAATCTTGTCTAAGCATCGCTCGGCAACCTCTTCCGGGGTAAAGCCACGATGATCGGTAGTCATTACATCTACAACACCACCTAGTATTTTACCCTCTTGCGTCATCATTGTTTAGGTCTTACGAGCATTCCTGTGCGATAATTATCGGTCACCTCTTTAGACTCTCCAAACTGCTTCATGCCAGCAAGGGCCATGTCAAAGCTTTGCTGATAAGACGCCATAGTGTCGGGCTCTCCTTTCATAAAAATATTGGCCTCCACTAAAGATCCATACAAAAGAGCCAATGGAGCATTTTCACTAAGCCAAGAAGTGCCACTTTCCGCCAAAGATGTAAGACTAGCGGGGCGATAGTAATAATGAAGCTCTACCGCGTAATCGGCGTCTGGCGTGGGGCCAATAAGGAAATTATCCCGATCAAAATACGCATAATATTTAGGCGATCCCGTGGTTGCCGAAGCGGGGGCAAACTCTTGCACAAAGTTTACGTCCTTATAATCAAGGAAAGTTTTAGACCCGGATGCCGTAAACGACAAGGAAAAGGGAGCTAAAAAGTCCGAGGGGCAGTTCAAATACGGGTTGCTGGATGTCAGGTTTCCTGACGCGTTTTTGCGAAAATCCGTCAACTGAACCAGCTTGAGGATTTTTTCTTCGGCATTTCTAATAAATACGGGTAAGTTAGTTACGAACGTAGACTCATCGTTCTCCGTGTAATCTTGGATAGCGGTTTTTAGTTGTGCGTATGTAAAGCTCATACCGTATTTACCTTATAGCCCATGCCGCTGTGGTTAGTGCAGTATGTGTAAAGCGTTGGTGCCCCCGAAGCTACGGTAATTTCGGTATAGGCCCCTGCGCTCCCCGGCGTTCCGGTGGTTGTTACACCCGTTGTATACTCACTGCCGCCGCCGTGTGTGCCGTCAGATGTGGTTGAAAATCGCAGGGGATGGCCAGCGTTACTGCTATCCGACTGATCGAATCGATACGTTTGGCCCTCATTAACGTCTACCCCGCCTGCTCCCGGCAATACCCCCGCTTGATAATATTTGTTGCCAGAACCGGGATTGGCCACCGTTATCGCGTAAGTTGTAACACCTACACTCACTGAAACATCGCCAACCCCTACTTTACCAAATGCTTGCGGAGTATTTAAATTGGGATTTTCAACAAGAGGAACCCCCACAAAAACGTCTAAAGGCTCAACCCTGTCCGGGCGAGGGTTTTGCAGCGCCTGTGGATCTATGGCTTTGCGGCGAGGCTCAAGCTGCGGTTGCTTGGGGTCATACTCATCTGGACCCACCAACATGCCCGTCCACTCTCTTTTCATCTCGTTAAGCTTGTAGCGCTGTCCCGAGCGATCAGAAATACCGTAAGCAAATTTACCTGATGCAAAATTACCCACGGCTATGGTCTCTGGTAAGCCATTGTCGGTTGGACATTAAAAGACGCTCGGTCCCGGTCTTCTGAAGCCGCTCTTTCAAACTCTTCTTCGTACACCGCCTTTAAAAGCTGAACACGATCCGGGGCTTTTTTTATGGCAAGGTAATAAGCCAACCCCGCCGCCAAACAAGGATAAAACCGGAAGGGAATATCCATGGTGTTGGTGTACGTGTCCGCATCGTCCATGCGCACAAGCTTGTCAATGATGACCGTATCCGTGCTGTTTTCAGGGATCGGCCACAACTTCAACGTAGGATTAATTTGACGATCCACAAAAAATTGTGACGGACGCGCCTGCTGAGTTTTACTAGGAATGTTGATGTAGTCACTACGACTAATGCGATCAAGGGCATAATCCGTATTACTGCGACGAACAACCGCATTCAAAATATCAATCGTAGACGCGCCTAAAGCATAGTTTCCGGTCCCCTGTGTAAGGGTCACCGTGGCCTGTTCAATAGTCCATTGATTAAGGCCACGGTTTGCCCAATCCCCCAGCATTAGGTTAAGTGATCTTTTAGCTGTTTTAAGGTCGTAGCCGGTGCGGACCTCTAGTCCACACCGCTCATAGGCCTCTTCGATGTAATCGCTTACATCTAGTTCAAAGTCTGTAGAACCAGAAACTGCCATTATTACAAGCTCTTAGAGGGACAAGAACTACGCACTGCCGCGCCGCCTTTGGCCATTTTCTTCACAGCGCCACCACTACGCATTCTTTTTGGTTTTACTTTTGCTTTAGGGGGCGCGTTAACTCCACGTTTTTCGGGAAAGGGCTTTGCTTGAAACGGTACTGGGGTTGGCCCCCTTTTGTTTTCAGGCTTTTTCTTGGCTGCCCCGCCTTTGCGCATCTTCTTCGGCCCTACTTTAGGTTTGACTCCGCCCATCGCATAATCTCCTGTATAACGATTGTCTTTTGTTCCAAAGGTTTGCAGTTGAAACTTCTTTCATGTACTGCTCATAATACCCTTTTTCTCTTAGCTTTTCTGCCGCTATTTCCAGCTTAGAAAGCCTTTGAACAAACGTAATTGCATACAAATCTTCCACTAAATGTGGAAACGTTTGGTCAAAAACCTCTTCGTCTTGATCATCTTCCGGATGGAATCCCATAACCCACAGGTCTTTTTGGATAAAAATGCCCATAGATATGGCGTCATTGATGCCGTCCAAATACTCGTGATATTTCTCGGGGTCTTGTTCGTAAAACAACTCAACGTAACAAACTACGTCAAACGTGTCGTCAAACTGCGATAAAGCCGTGTACAAGCCTTGTTTTTCGTCGGAATAGCTAAACGAAAAGCCTACACGATCATCAGTCCATGCCTTTTTGGCATACGGACACGCCGGAAGGTCGTTAAAGAAAGGGTGAGGAGTTTCAAGGGCGTGGCTAGACCAGCCTCGTATTTCCTGCTGAATTTGTTGTTCTAGCTCTAGCATTAGGCATACCGCGTTCGCTTTCTTCTGTTTGACAGGACTGCTCCGCAGCCTTTATTCAGCTTACGCACCTCGCCGCCGGATTTAAAGCTAACTTTGGCTGCTTTGGTGTTGGCTACTACTTGTTTACCTTTTGCTCCCTCTCGCTTTTTCTTTCTTGCGGTAGAAGCTCTTTCGGATTTACTCAGGCTTTGCGCTTTTGACCGGGGCAAACAACGATCTGGGTTTGTTTTGTCTTTGGAAGTGCCGCATTCGCCTGCAATGTTGCCACTGCTGTCAATGCGAACCCATTGTTGGTCGCGCCATTTTTTAAGCTCACCCATATGTTACGCCTTGCCCTTGGCTTTTTTGGCGTAATTTGGGTCTTTGCAGTATTTGCTAGCGGCCATGTTGGCATATGCCGAAGGATATGTGTCAAAAGTACGCTTTGCCCACGCTTTCCCAGCGGGACAAATCTTGCTTCCTTTGCTTTTTGCAGAGGCATCTCCTCCGCTTCGCAAATACGTGACTTGAAGCTTAGTTTTTTTTGGTCCTGTCTTGACCCGAGAGCCACAACCGCCCATTTTACCCCCAAAAATTAGCCGCAACCGGTGCAAGCACAATAAGCACCGCAATTCCCCAAATTTTTAAATCTAATTTGCTTAAAGCCTCCGAATTTTGGGCTATAAGCTCTTTTTGGTCGTCTAATCGCTCTTCAATGCGCTTGTATCGCAAATTGCATTCCGCCTCGTGTTTCTCTAACCGAGACAATACCTCTTCAACCTGCATCGTTAACACCTTACCACGCTTTACAAGACCAATATCTTGCGGTGAACTTGTCTTTTGCCGTATCGCAGTTGTGACGCGCTCTAAAATTGCTCCTGCGCCCCGGTTGAGACTTTTTAATCGACATATTTGGGTCGCCAAAACGTACCAGTTTGACTTCATTGCCTTTTTTAGCCAGCACAGCGCTCTTTTTAGACTTTCCGGGAGTTTTTTTCGGCTTGTTGTAACCCGAAAATGTCTCACCTCTGTACTGTAATCGTCCTGAAGGTAACCTTTTTACGTCCTTAGTGGTCGCCATAACAACTACCTAGCTGTAAAACACCGTCAGCGCGGTAATATTGGTTAGCGTTCCAATGTAAATGTCAGAAACCTTAATGCCTTCATCGGGAATGTTGACCGAGTGAGTCTCGCTTGCAGAAAAATCCAAATCCAACACAGTGCTTCCGCCACTTCCGTCCGTTACAGTAAGACGGGGCGTTCCTGACGCAGAAAGGACTTGAATCTGGCGGATGCGAGCAGGCCCCACACCAGCGGAGCCTGTCCCGGTCAGACGTTTTGATTTTACGTCTGAGTTAGCCATTTTTTGCTCCTCTTTATGCGATTGTTGCGCCGTTGTTGCCTACAACCACCCAACCCGCTGTTGTGCCGTAAACAAGAACTACGCCATCGCCAACATCATTAAAGGTAATTGTAGTACCACCGGCAAGAGTTGTTGGGGTAAGCGTTCCGTTCCCTCCGTCTGCGATCATTGTGATGATCTTAACTTGACCGGCTGATCCGTCAGCAAGCGTCAGTGCATCTGCACCAGTTGTGGTTACTTCGGTAATCAAATCTGTGAGATTGACAGCCCCCGCACCACTTAGAGATTGCACTGAACCGGTGATGATATCGCTGTAAGAAGTGCCTACGGTGATTGCACCAGTAGTCGCGTTTTTAGATACGGACTGAAAACCGTTTTCTGATCGAACGGGTCCGTTAAAAGTAGTGTTAGCCATGTGAGTCTCCTGTCGTGGCCAGTGTCACCCGCCCCATGCGGATGTCAGGATTCGGTTATTTTACCATGCAAAAAGAAAGGGCGGCAAATGCCGCCCTTTCCCGATCCGAAGATCTATTAGGCTCCGGGGGAGCCAAACACACAACGCCAATCGGAAACACCGAAACTGTAACGCTCACGCGCTTTGAAGCGCATGTTGCCAGTGTCGAAGTCGCCTTCCATAGCGGTCTTAATGGGGCTACGGTTGAACAGCTTAAAGCCGTTAGGAGCGTCAGTCTTGAGGAAGAACGCATCCGTATCGGTCAAGAAGTGGTTCACAACAGCGCCATCAGGGATCATTCCCATAGACTTCATTGCGTTGAGATCGTTGTCAGCCGTACCCGGACGGAGATTGGAGTTGATCACTCGCTCTGCAATAAATTGCAGTTCCTTCGGGATAATCAGCTTCATGCCACGTACCGCGATCTTCAGACCACGCTCGTCGGTGAAACCAGCGATGTCAATTAGCATCTGCTCAAGAGAAGTCTCGTTGAGATCAGCCGCTACAGACAGTTGGTTACGCTGATTGCCTGACAGAGAGGGGTGAGCAGAAGAACACAGAGCAGCGCCGTCACCAACCGGATGGCTAGTGCTGAACGCGTTGTTCAGGATAGAAGCTGCTTTGATCTGCTTGGTTTGTGACATAGATCGTGCCAAAGCACGGGTGTAGCGAGAAGCCAGACGATCATACAGATTGTCTTCGATAGCCTCTTCAGTAATGCTGAAGGCCAGAGCGATAGTCTCGTGAGTGTAACGAGCAGTGAAAGTCTCCTGCGCGTCATCAAACGAGATAGCGCCGCCTTCTGACTTAACCGGCGCAGTGCCGAAGCCAGACAGCATTACTTCTTCTTCAAAAGCACGGTCTGAAGACTCTTCATCAAAGATCTCAGAGTGCTCTTTTTCATAGCGATCATACTCAAGGCCGAAGAGAGCGTTCAGTCCGGGCTCAAGCTCCTTCGCCAATTGTGCGCGAGAAATAGCCATTACTTAATCTCCCTTAAATACCAGTTGAGTCGGCTGTCGTTTGAGAATCAAAACGACGGCTACCCGCGTTAAAGTGAGCGTTCAATCGAACAAGCAGATGCGCACCCGCTGACGCGTAATCATTGTTAGCGTCATCATCAACCAGACCTACGATACGCAACGGCAAAGTGGCCGTGGTAGCAACGCTAGACACAGAAAGCTCGGCGCTAGACTTACCGGTGTCGGTAGATCCGCTACGAGCAGAAGTGCCAAGGCTTGCGTTGGCAAACACAGTAGCCAGTGCAGTAGCTCGGTTAGTAAGGGTGGCGTCCGCCGCTACGACGAACAGTTGGTTGGGGTTGTCAGCTACAAGAGCTTTTACCGGGTAGTTAGTGTCTACAGACACGCTACCTGATCCGGGCCAGTAGTTCAGCCAAACAGGCTTCTTCTGGGTCGAATCGTGGTACTGAACCCCTACGAGGACACCAAGGGCTTGCGTAGTGCCGCCCGCAGTATCTCCGGCTTGGTCAATAACGCCTGCCGCAAGAGGAACAACGATTGCACCGTTATAGATGGCATTCGTGTTGTCACTAGCAATTTCATACTCAGTGACGCCAGTGCTGTTAACACCGCTTCCTACAAGACCAACAGGACGAAGACCAAAGGCAGTTTCTTGATTTGCCATGAGTTAGTTTCTCCGTTCTGTGCGGCCCTACTTCTTAGAGCCGCCAAAAGTTACACGACTTTGACGCTCGGGCTTGCCGATTGTCATAGTTGGATGAGCGTTTTCTCGCAACATATCCGACTCAACTGCTTCCATTTGATCCGCGTTTCGTTGAGCAAAGTACTCAGCGCGTTCCTCCACAGTTTCAATCGGAATACGAGCGAGCATCAGACCACCCACACCAAACACACCCTCATATTTACCTGAATCAATTACCGGGGCCTCAAAATCGGGGTATTCATCTTGGCGAACAAGCTCATAGCCTTCTCGCAATCTGGCAGAAATGTTTTTCGTGTCATCAAAACCACGCACTTCTGCCCGAATCCACCGATGCTTATAGCCTTCTGGTGCAGGCGGTGCATCTAGCATAGACGGGGGAGCCCAAGGCTTACGCCTACCTTGCTTCTCCCTTGACGATGCATCACGTGAGGAGCGCTTAATGCCCTCAAAGCCTTTCTTCTCTTCGGACATCACACTACTCCTTAACGTATTTCGCGTATTCTTCAAGCGGCACTCCCAACTTTTTAGCAATTGCTACTTGGGTCGGGGAGAGTTTGACCCTTTTTCCGTTGCGCCCAGTACTACTAGAACGTGAAACTCCAGCTACATTTTGGGCGGGCCTGCGGCTGGCTGACGAATCTTGCTCTTGCTCTTGCTCAAACTTATGCGGAAACTCCCGCTTAATTCGAGAATCAAGCTCATTATAATAATCATCGGACGTAGGATCAAATCCTTCATCTTCAATTAATTTCTTGTGAATGCCAAATGCGGCAAACGTCATGGCCTCATCAGTACCAAACCACGCGTTTTTACCCGCCCATTCTTCCGCTTTCGCGTCTGGTTTTTGCGGTTGCGGTTCAGGAGCCGGTTGTTGGTATTGTTGTTGGACGGGCTGTTGTTGATATTGTCGCTCTGCTTGCCGTTGCGCCTGCGCGTAGTTGTTTTCTGCTATAGCTAAACGGCTAAGTTCTTTTTGCGCCGCAACCGTAGCTTCGGCATCTCCAAGCTCTACCGCCCGTTTAAGGTTGGCTTCTGCTTGCTGTTGCTCAAGGGATAGCCTGCTCCCATACTCAGTCATGTAGCCCTGATCAAGGTTCTGCATTCGCTGACGAATTTGCTCGGCTTCGCTCTGAACGTTTTGAGCATATCGAAGCGCTTCCTCGCGCTCTCGCTCTGCGTCCCGCATTTTTTTGGTAAGGCGGTTAATCCGCTTTTGAACGGATTCGCTGTAATTTTCTAGCTCATCCTCTTGTTTTTGCTCGGGTTCTTGCGAAACGTCTTCAATAGCGGCTTCCGCCTCAGTATCCGGCGCTTCAACCTCTACTTCGGTTTCTACCGCATCACCCACTTCTAACTCAAATTGAGTTTCTTCCGCAGCACTGCTCATGCTGATTCCTCCTTACAGGCTAAGAATGTCTTCGGGATCGTCAATTACGGCCAAGATCTCGTCGTCATTAATAATGCGGCATTCGCCGCCTTCAATGCGGAAACGAGACCCGGCATATCGCGCAAAAACTACCCACTGTTTTTCTTCACACCAAGGCCCGTCAGGGAACTTATCGGTGTCTTTGTAACAAAGCGGACCTTGCTTTACGACATAGCCCACAACCGTTTGAATTTGGGTGTCGTCAAGAACTTTGTTCGGAATGTAAATACCACCTTCAGTGGTTTCTTTACCGCGATAAGGAAGGATAAGCATTCTCCAGCCAGTGGGCTGGGGCATACGATCTAAAAGGCTTTTGTCCATCGCGTCGGGATCAAGGACCTTTTGTTCTGGTTCTTTGTACAAGGATTTGACGCCCTCTTTGGCGGCATCAAGATCCAATGCTTCTGCGGCATCAGTCATTAAATTGCTCCTGTTGTTCAAGCAGGCCCGAGAGTTCCTGTGAAATGTAGTTCAGAGCAGACAATTCCCCCATAAGGTTTTGGTACTGCTCCATGGATTTAACATGGTTGTTTTCCAACAATTCTGAGATGTGCGTTCTGCGGTCTTTAACCGCTCGTTGGATAAACTGAGCTAACTGTATAAAGTCCACATGCGGTCCATCTTAGAATGTCGTATCTATATAACACGACGATCTAAGATGAGCAACTAATATGTCCAAATAACGGGGGTGGTGGTGCGGATATCTACGTGTACAAACTTCTTGGCTACGCCTATTCCGTTAAAGCCAAGCTCTAGCGCCTTTTCAACAATAATGCGCCTTTGTGCGCCATCAGAGACCGCAATGTCCGCGGCAATGCCTTGCGTGTGCGTTCCGGGCTTTTCTTTAGCCGCTTCAATAGAATGCGTGGGGGAGCGATACCCCGAGCTAATAATAAACGGAAACCCGCAGTCTTCTCGCAACTGGTCTAAAGCTTCTACAAATTCTGGTTTAATTTCGTTTTGACTTGTTTCTCGGCACTTAAATTCGTCTAGCGTAAAATGTTTGTAGTTCATTTTTCGCTCTTACTTACAAAAAGTCCAAACGATCCGGTAAGTGCGCCCGTCATTACAGAAACTAAAGCCGCTTGCTCTGGGCTGGGGTCAGGCAACGTCATAAACCACTCTACAACACGGTAGGTCATAAAGGTCATTGCCAAAATTAAAATTCTAGGAGCAATGCGCCACTCATTTAGTTGAGCGGGCGTCATTTTTCGCGTGAAACGCCTTTGGTTTTTTCAAAAGTGCGCAAGCCACCAAGGCCCAGCATACCCAGTAAAACCGTTAGCAGGCTTTCCATTTCAAATGTAGGAAGTTCAGGGGTGTCAACACCAGCCACTGCAATGCCAAAAACGACAAGAGGCTGACCAACAAAGTGCCAAGCCAAAGCAATGCCGCAAGTCCACCCAACAAATGGCCGCCAACCCGCGACAAAAAGAGACTTATGCGCCGCTTCTGCTCGGTTAACTTCAAGCTGGCCCTTTGCCAATTCTTGCGCATGGCGCTCAGACATTGTAGCAATTTCATGGGCCAGCCTCGCTCTTTCATCAGCGTCAGGAATGAACTTATCTAACAGTCCCGTTACCGGACCAATAAGTGCATCTAGCATTACAGCTAACCGAAGCCGTTAACAGCTAGTGAACCGTGAGCCGCGGAGCGCGGCACCCATGCCTTTCTTCTTGCCGGTAGTGATCTTACCGATGGCCGTGTCCGGCGTTTTTTCCGTTTTGGCCGAAGCATAAGGAATAGATCCTTGGCCATCAATTACAGCTTTATTTACCGGCTTAGGCGCGTTTGCCGCTGGAGCGCCATTAACTTTAACTTTCATATCATTGATTCCTGTCGAATCGCTGTTTCATTAATTCACGCTCCAGAGCAGCATCAATACGTGCCTGCGTCTGGCGCTCCTGACTAGCAAGTCGTTGCTGGAACTCAGAAGCCTTGTTTTGCATACGCTGTTGATCAAGCTGCAATTCGGCTTGGTCCATTTGGAAATCTTGCTCTTGCTTCTGAGCATCCATCTGAAGCTCTTGTTGCTTCAATTGTACCAAAGGATCGGGGCCCTGTTGACCCTCGCCGCTTATTTGCGCAGACAGTTGCTTAAGCTTCTGGAACTCTTGCGCGTTAATTTGAGCCGTCATGGACTCTAACTGAAGCTCCATCTCGGGCGTCAAAGGCTGTCCGCCGGTCTGTTGCATAAGCTGTGCGGTGGCTGTTTCCTGAGACTTAATCTTAACATGCTCAATAATGTGCTTTTGAAGCGCAATAGCTCCCTGCGGAAGAGCCCCCATCATGGGGGAAGTTCCAAAAGTTAAATGCGCCATAATGTGCGCGTCATGGTCCTGCCCCTCAAACGCCTTCAACTGAACATTGTCGATAACGTCGATGTTCTCTTGCGCGGGGTCTTTCGGAATCGGATCATCTGAAGACGGCGCAATCAAAATCTTATCAATGTCCTTGACGCCTAACGCTTCGTACATGCGCCGGTACGCTTCGTGCATATCGTGCATCTGCGGAGCTTGTGCCGCCATCTCAAGCTGAGACTGCGCCAATGCAATTCTCTGAGCTTGGGAAAAAATGTTGGGATTAGATACCGGAACAACATCTACACGGTCATCAAAGTCTTGGCGCATGATCGTGCGATCACCGCCTGCTACCGCGTAAGGGTATTCCTGCGGCAGGTACTCTGACATGACCCGCGCAAGAAGTTTAAACTCTTGCTTCATGCCATAGTGCAAGCGCTTATGTACTGCACTCATGACCCGCGAGCCTTGCTCCAGTAGAGCCACCGTAGTGCCCACAGGGGCCTGCTGATTGCCATCCCCAACCTTCATGTCGGTGATGGTGGCAAAACGCTGGCCCGCCTCTACAACAAAGCCTAGAAGCTGCATCAGGGTGCCGTCTGGGCCCTTAAAGGGCAACGGCATCAAAGAGTCGCGGATCGCGCCTCCCGGAGCATCCACATCACGGAATTCGCCGGGTTGTAAGGGCTCCTCATCATCCCGTACCCGTAATCCCCGAGCCTTGAAGCCAGCAGGAAGGTTAGAAAGAGTGCCAGCATCAATAAGCTGGCGAAGAGCCGCCGTGGCCGTTCGGGACAGGCCGCCAATGGTATGGATAAGACCGAGACCATAGAATCCGAATCCCGGCAAAAATTTGTAATGGACGAAATATTGAATCTTTTGTTTTTTGTCATCCTGCTCGCTGTAATTACGTCGGATAGAAAGGATTTGTCCAGTGTCCTCACTAATCGTAACCACATAAGGTATTTTAATGCCTGTTGGTTCACCATCTTCTCCAATTTCTTCAAAGCCCGGTAAATCTAAATTTACGTGGCACTCTAACAACGTGCAGTCATAATCAAGGTTGGTCGGCTCTACGCCCCCAAGCTTGTTCATCTCATCACGAACTTCATCGTCAGAACCTTGCGAAGGGTGTACCGGGATGTCTCTGTAAAAGCCCATAATTTGGCGCTTGCGCAAGTCATTCATAGACAGCTTCACTACTTGTGTAATATTTTCGCAAGAGTCAAGGTCTGTCGCGCCATACGGCACTACGATGTCTTCGGCAGGTACAAACTTACTAACGGCGCGGTCAATGGCCTCGTCGTAATAAACTTTCTTAAACGTTGAACCCGCCAAAGGCAAATAAAACAGCATTTGGTCAAACTCAGGCGTGTACTCTTCCATTACGTTAGTAATGTAGTAGTTCATAAACTCTTTAACGCGGTAAGCCTGCGCTTCATTTTGCTTGGTCTTTTCGCCCACAACCGCCGTTCTTACCGGCCCAGTAGGAGGCAAAAGCTCGTTAAACGCTTGAGCTTGAAACTGCGTAGCAGCTTCCGCCAAAAGAGGGTGAGTGACGCCTGTAGCGCCCCTAAAGGGCATTGTGCGCTCTTCGTAGTTGTAGCCCAAAAGTTCTAGGCCTTTAGAATACGCATCTTCCCATTCAGAACGAGAGGATTTGTTGGCTTCAAAATCACCTAAAAGCTCAGAAGAAAGTTCACCAAGCTCTCGGTCATCCAACTCCTCTGCCAAGTTGCGATAGAAATCGCCACCATCAATGCCAGCAAGGGCCATCGGATCAAAGTCAACAGTGACGCCACCATCTTCTTCCGCCTCAATTTCTATGCCTTCAGGAAGAACCTCATCCATGGCCCCCACAAAAGTGCCGGGAGCGGCAATTTCTATGTCCAACTCCATTTCTTCTTCCGTAATTTCTGGTTGCATTGATGTCCCATCCATTAAAGATGAAAGAAGTGCCTTATCGTCGCCATTGGCCATTTAACTTTCCCTGTATTTAGTTGCAAGTCACTACGACTTTGTTGTTTGAGTCTGTCGTGATCGTACAGCCGTTTGCCTTCAGCATGTCCTGCATAATCAGGTCACTCTTGTTGAGGTAGCCGAGCCAATCCGTAGTGTTGCCGCGAATGTTAATCATGCCTTGGATGCCTGCATTCTCAACCGAGTCAATGCCGTTGTTGCCGAGCGTAACAAGGCTTGTAAATCCATTAACGCCAAGGCCGTACAGATTGTTCATGCCGTTGGTCCCAAGCGTGGTCAAGTTGTTCATGCCGTTGGTCCCAAGCGTGGTCAAGTTGTTCATGCCGTTAGTAGCAATCGTCGTGTTTGCATCAAATCCGGCAGTACCCAGATCAACTAGGTTATCCATGCCCGTGGTGCCAAGCGTGACCATCCCGTCCACGAAGGGCGTGTAATCTATGCTGTTAGCTACCGCGGCAGTGGTCTCACCCATGCTGACGAAGGACCCGTAGAGCGCCTGCTGGGTCGAGGCATCTGCCGAAATGCGGGCCAGATCCACCTGCGCGTTGTACCGAGCCATTGTCTTGGTGGAGTCCGTCTGGAGCCACATCATCCCCAAGTTACTGACGGGCGCGGCCAATATGCTCGCCCATTGCAAAGCCTCGGACTGCTGTGGGACCGGAGTGACCGTGGGGGTCTGCGTCAGGGCCAATGCCATTACCGCCGCACTTGCCGCCTGCCCATCTCCCGCCGCAGCAATGCTGGCCAAAGCATCAAACTTGGCTTGGCTAGCCAAAGCATTAGCTTCCGCCGTCTTCTGCACCGCTTCGTAATATTGTGAGCTAGAACTAGCGCACCCCGTTACAAAAACCGCTAAAACCACTATTGCTAATGCTTTCACTTCTTTTTCCCCTTCTTAGCTAAATATGCTTTGTACGCCCGCTCGGCGGCGGCACGGCTAGTGTACATCGCCCTGCCCCGACCAATACGGTATTTCCCGTTTGGAGCCTTAGTTACTGGCATTTTCTGCCTGCTCCAAGCGAACAATTCTTTCGATTAAAGCATCTACCCTAACCGCAAGCCGATCAACTTCAGGCTGGGCGCGGCTGGGCGCGGCCTTAACTTCTTCCAGCTTTCTTTCCAAGCCTTCAATAAGCATGTCTTGACGAGCATCAGCAGGCAATGCGCCAAGCTCGCCACGCGGCCACAGAATCCGAAATTCGGTGTTCATGTCCATAATAATTTTGTCTTTGGCCATGTCTTGCTCAATAGCTTGAAGACGAGAAACAATGCTGAAATAAGCGTAGGTAGCTACGACTACACCAGCAACAATGGAAATTAAATTTCTCAACGGTATCGTAATCTCTGTTCCGTCATTTAACTTTGGCACATCGTTCATGAACTAGCAAAACCACCTATTCCACGCCGAATATCCGGCGTCCTAAACATATTCTTAGCTACAGGGGCGAGGCTGGCAACACCTCCATTAGCATAGCCCCTCATTTCGTAACTTTGTTCCGGGGACATATAAGTTGCTTCGCCCGAACCAATCATCTCAGAAATTATTCTTTCTGCTTCCTCTTTAGTCTGAGCATTGATTTTCATGCCAAGCTCGTTGTTACGAAGATCCATTTCTTTTCCCGCAAATTTTCCATCTATCAATTCACGGATATAATCTAGATCTAAATACTCTCTGGCTTGAATTGCTCTCTTTGCCGTGCCGGGGGATTCCGCATTTGCGGCCAACCAGCCCAAAGCTAAATGTCGCGCCGCATCTCCGCGCCCATCAAGCTCTTCTTTTTCGCCGTATTTTTTGCCTAAACTAGACGCCCAATCTAAGTCTTCGGCCTTCATGCCGACTAACTTAGAAATAAACTTTTCAACACCGGGACGGTTGTATTCCACAACTTAACCCGCCATGGGCATGATGCCCTGTTGCATCGTGGGCATTGGTCCGGGGGCCGTGGGCGGTGGTCCGGGAGGCATACCCCCCGGAGGCATACCCGGCGGTCCCTGTGGAGGCATCTGCTGTTGTTGAAGCCGTTGCAATGTGCGTTTTAGAGCCGCGGCCTTTCGCTCACGGGACACGGTGCCCGGGGATTCGTACTTCATCAGAAACGACTCAATACCGTCGCCCGTAGGTCCCGTGTTATCTTTTTTCATCAAGCCCACAATACCGCCATTTGCCATTTGCTCGGGCGGCGGAGTACCTGCGGCTGTTGCCGCTGCTGCCGCTGCGGCAGCCGCTGCCTCCCGTTCACGGGCGGCGGCAATCGCGGCTTGAATTACTTCAGGACTAATCCCCATAAAACCCGTGCCAAAAATACCCGAGCCAGTAAGGGGTGAAGTGGAGGCGGTAGAGGTGCCTGACGCGGCGGCTCGCTGTGCGGCGCGGCGTTCAATTTCTCGCTCTACCTCATTCTCAAAATCAGGCTCCGCCTCGCGTTGTTGGCCCCGTTGAGCCATAAAGGCCCCAAAATCGCCAAAGTCGGGAAGATCCACGCCCAAAGCAGCGGCTATTCCTTCTGCCGGAGGTGAGGGCGTAGTGTCCGAAGGCGGGGTTTCTGGGGGCGGGGGCGGCACATCCTCTGGCGCAGGGGTGTCCGACGTAAGATCTTTTGGCGGAGGGGGCGGAGGGGGCGGAGGCGGAGGAGGCGTATCCGCATATAGATCGGGGGCCTCATCACTCTTGACTAAAACATCCTCTTGCGTGTAGTACGGGGCCCGTGGATCACCACCTGTGGGCGGAGCCCCCGCAAAGACGGGCCGACCGGAGGCGGTATACCCCGGGCCCATGTCGCTTGTCCCAGAGGCGCTTCCGGGCGTAGAAATAGGTTTAGAAGAAACGCCATACTTTTCCGAAAAAGGTTGCGATGGCGTAAACGAACCGGTTTCTCCGTAATTGTTTAACCAATCGTAAGCCGCATTTATGCGGCGTAGGCTTTCAGGGGCCCAATCTTGGCCTTCCGAGCTTAGTCCGCCTGCCCCCGCAACCATCCAAGTTCCGTTGGCAACGTCGTTGCCTTGCTTTGCCGACTCGCTAAACCAATCTAAAAACCAGTTGTAGTCGTCATCGTTCAGGACGCCCATGTCCCGCAAAACATCTACCACCTGTCGGTTAGTCGTGCCTTCTGCAAAGGTGTACGTGCCGTCAGAATTACGTGTTAAATAATCCGGGAAGAGCGGCATGTACGAAGATCCGGGGGTGGTTGGGGTATAAGGATTTGTTCCGGGCCCCATGTAGCCGGGAGGGAAACCTCTAAAATTGGGCGGTACAGGCATTATCGCATTACCTCTTTTCTAAACAATCCGCCAATGCCCGAAGTTACTGGTCCGCCATTCCTGAAGGGGAGGCGGAAATTGCCCGATTGAACTTGCGCCATAACCCGATCAATAGCTTCCTGTTGCTCTGGTGTAAATTGAGGCGGTTGTGGAGTAACTTGAGGCGGTGGTGGGGTAGCCGGGCCACCTCCACCACCAAAATCTTCAAAAGACAACCTGCCTGTATCTGGCCTCGGAGTTCCCGGGGGCGGTAAAACTGTCGTCGTTGGCACCGTTGGTGTCGGTTCAATTATTGTGCGTGGCCCTGCCGGGGGCTCACGACGCGTGGGTTGCGCACTGCCCATAAGGGGGGCAGATAGAACACCCGGAGGCGACGGTTGTATATTGCCTATAAGCCCCGCAGGGGCCGCAGGGGCCGCGGGGGCCGCAGAAGATATCCTTGGTGGAGGAACGCGACCACGGTTCATTTCCATAAGCTCTTCTTCAGTCATGTTCCGAAAAACATCAAAATTGCTCTGGAACATTTCAGAAGCACTCGGCAGGTTTATTGGACCAGAAAATTGGCCCATTGTATTAGCATCAGCGGGTTTCTTTTTACGGGTCGATGGCGCTGCAACGGTGAGTTGTCCGGGTTTTTCTTCTGCTTCCATGACCAACTCGGAGGCAAGGCTTGGCCCCACTTCTTTTTGTTCCGCCTGTGCCGTGTCGGCTCCAGACGTTGATTCGGAAGCACTGGGCTTTAAATCATCTATCCACTGGTCAAACTCAACCGGGGTCGTTTGGAAGTTGTTCTCACCATATTTTGGACCCATGCCGCCAAAGCCCAGCGTGTCCCCTGACTTATAGTCATAGGCATAAACCTGATCGCCTTGAATAAAATAATGCGTACCAGTGGTTGGTCCGCCAATACGAATATAGTGAGTCCCGGGCGTCATCTCGCCATGGCCGCCAAGTTTAAGAAGATTTCTTTCGCGGTCAGTCAGGGCGTCGGGATGAACGCCAAAAATACGGGCATATTTACTATCACCTCGCCGCCGTGCGAGTTCTTCTTGAGTAATGTTGTTGTACATCAAGCCGGTTTTGGGGTCGTAAGTCACGCCCGAGCCGTACTTGCCTTTAGCATAAGGCAATATGCCGCTGGCAAACTCTTCTATGGAGTATGTTTGACGCGCCCCAAGCTCATCTCCGCCCACAATGTTTCTCTTGCTGTGCAAGAACCGGTCGCCCCCAAACCTGTTTTGAATGTCTGCTTCGACCGCGGCTAAAAATTCTGGGGATTGGTTGTACGGGCCCTCATACGGAGTGCCGCCGGGGGAAGTGCCGCCGGGGGAAGTGCCGCCGGGGGAAGTGCCCCCCGGAGAAGTACCACCCGGAGAAGTACCACCCGGAGAAGTGCCGCCCGGAGAAGTGCCGCCCGGAGAAGTACCACCGGGGGTGTCATACGGATTAATTACCGTGCCGGGAGAACCGCTGGGAGGAATGTATGTCCCCGGTCCCGGGCCGCCGGGATCGGTGTATGTTCCGGGGTCCGTGAGCGAAGGAGTGCCGGAAGAAGGCGTGTACCCATAAGCCTGCATGATTTCAGAGGCGTAGGGATTAACGAGTGCATTTATAAGGTCTTGGTAAGAGCTAGCCATGAATGTTATCCGTAATACTGCATAGGTTTAAGGTTTGCAGTTTCATCTTCCCAATAATCAGAGGGCAATTGAACAAAATTACCCTGCCTATATCGCATTAACGCCTGCGTGGTACTGTCCACCAAGTCGTCATGTTCGCCATTAGGAAACGCGGCACATTCTTCAATAACTTCTTCCGCCCAAGATTCGTCGGGGGCCCAGATCATTCCGCTTTCAAACAACGGAGAAACACTGAACACCCTTGACACCTTGTCATTTCCTCGACTAGGGGTAAAGTTTACCACAGGAATACCCATATTTCGCAGTTCGTGCGTCAGCGGCAAACCGCTCGCCTTGGCCTCAATGATGACCGTTTCAGGCTCCCAAAACTTATACATATCCAACGCCATCTGTTTTAGCTCTGGAAAGTCCCAACGGCCCTTTTTTGAGTCCAAAAGGATCAAATTGGCCACCGTACCCTCATCAGGATAGAAAACACCCCACGTAGTAATCGCACTGTAGTCCGCCCGGGTACTCTTGGAAAACGCCGTATCGTAGCTCTGAATAACATACTGAAGCTGCGGAACCGTCTCCTTGTCCCAGATCTGCCACCACTCGCGCTTGATAATCGCGTTCTCATCACCCGTCGGATTCTGCTGGTACTGCGCATTCCACTTCGGACCCGGGATAGACGCCTTGACCGCCAGCATTTCCTCAAACGACCAAAACTCCGGCCACAACGGCTCGCCAGACGGCATCTCCATAGGAAATTCGATGACTTCCCACTTGTCCGCTAACTCATCCCGGCCCTGTGCCCGGATCAACTGACCCGTCAGATCCTTTTCCGACCACCGCGTCATCACCACAATAATGGCTCCGCCCGGTTGCAAACGCTGTCGAGGACCACCCGTGTACCAATCCCACGCATCATC